>Ga0065711_1002909_pt1 | contig 46596 bp, 23 predicted proteins | sample Hoacrofraction12_FD_59098 | JGI IMG/M metagenome (GOLD analysis project Ga0065711, IMG submission 59098) | Hoatzin crop microbial communities from Cojedes, Venezuela - Epithelial fraction 12 v2 (version 2) | ecosystem: Host-associated > Birds > Digestive system > Esophagus > Crop | place...
TGCCCAGGGAGGTTGTGGAGTCTCCTTCTCTGGAGATATTCAAGACCCGCCTGGACGTAGTCCTGTGCAGCCTGCTGTGGGTGACCCTGCTTCGGCAGGAGGGTTGGACTGGGTGACCCACAGAGGTCCCTTCCAACCCCGACCATGCTGTGATTCTGTGTAACATTTTCTTTACTAGGTCCTTTTATTCTTGCTGTTTCAGTTTACATCATACATTTGGGCTGGATTCCATAGGTATCCAGCAGAGAGATATTTCAGCAGCAATGAGGTCCTGAGAGCTGGACTCAGTTTTCTAATGAAGTGGGGTTTTTTGGGGAAATGTTCATGTGGTATGAACATCTTGTTTTCTCTGAAATCTGCTACGGATTTCAGTCAGCTTATGCAGAAGCAGCAAGTGATGGGCGTTTTTCCAGGGGCCCTGTGTTTGGACTGCCCTGCTGTGCCGAACACACTTGCACAGCACTGCTGGCCGAGAGCTCCCAGTACCCAGCCTGCCCTGCTCCTCTCCTCGATGCTGCGGAATCTGGAGAACTCAAGCGAAGAACCAAGTTTTACAGATTTTCTTTGCTGTGCAGCTAGAGGCCTGACAGCCGTAACCAAAGCTGTCAACTTCTTAAGTTTGTAATCATTGTTACTTTTGGAAAAGTACTGATTTTGGAATTTTGGGGATTTTCTATAACACAAATATTTTAAGGTTTGGCCAGCTCCATGCTTAAGTCACCTTGGAGTTCCGAAAGAAAACCCAGTTACATTTCCCACAGATATCTTCTATCTTTCTGTGGATGTTTCCATATTTTATGATACCACACTGTTATTAATCTGGCTTTTACATGCAAATCCTGTTTCTGATTATGAGAGCCATTTATAGAGCTATTGTGCCATGGAACATAGACTTTCTAGTGTTTTCACTATAGCTGTGTCAAAATAAAGCTAGAAGCCAAGATTTTTTTCATAAATTCAGAGCCATAAATTATTCACTCCTTTGCTTGAAGTGCCAATGGCAAAATATAACTGTCAAGAAGTGTAATAGTATATAATTAAAGCAATGAAGAAAATTATTAGTACTTAAAGAAAGTTATGAAAAAAAATAGTTGTTCCTCTTTTAACTAGAAAAGAAATGTCATCCTACTATTCCATGCATTGCCTTATTTTTACGGGAAGAGCATATGTTGAAGTAATTTTAATACTTGTCTCTGAATAAATCATTAATTTAGATGGAGAATTCTTCACTGGAATTCGATCAGGTGAATAATTAGTTTTCCCCTTAAGCAAGTTAGGTTCTCTGGTATATATGTGATGATTTTTTAGAGTGAAGTACAGTTTTTTTCTCTGTTTCACTAAGAGTTGAAAGATTGCAAATGTCTTTTTGTTCATTTGGTTGAGTATTTGACCAACATTCTTTCATTCTCTTCCTCTTTGGTTAAAGTATGAGAACTTCCAGTTTTGTTCACTTAATAATGTTTCTTTTGATTCATTCTTGAATGAATCTCCTTACTTCAGAGATAGTTCTTTAATGCGGAGAATTTCTTTTTAATCCTTTGTTGTAGAAGATGATCAAAGCATTTTCCCAGAATGAGATTTTGTAATGTACTTGCAGTATCCGTAAAGATGAGTACTGAATGGTATTGCAGAACTGCCCTTTTACAGGAAACTAAACCCATTTGTATCAGTTTCACTTCAATAATACGATGAAGTTGTCTGTTACTTTACTACAACAGTATTATAAATTTGTAGTATAGCTTTAACATTTATAGTTGTTGATTAGAATATCATTGTTCTATAAATATAGGAAATGAAGTTCAGTCTGAATTGTAACTTTTCCTAACTTTTCTTCTAAATTTCACCAAAATTTACTCTCACTGCTTTCAGGTTCTTGGTTTGTGCAAAGAAAATTATACTGAATGTCTCTGTGTGCAGTAGTGTGGCTGAAGCACATTGATAAAGCCAAGGTGAATTTCAGAGACCATACAGCTTCTTTTTGCTGCTGCTTCCGCTGAAGAAACCTCCTGTGCCAAGAGCTTTTTTTTTTTAAACTTAATTAGTTGGCCCATTAAAATATATTATCTGTCCTATAAACCTGCCCTAGTAACTTTGCAAAAATACTTGGAGCTGAACACATTTTAGCCTAAAGGAAGCCAGTCACAAAACTCTTAGTACTTTTGAAAACTCCGTTCAACGTATGTTCAAAAGCCATGTTTAGAAAGGCTTTGGGGGCATATTTTGTTACCTTTTTCATTCTTATTAATTGCTGTCCCACACAGCAGTGCCTTTGAGAAGCGTGGTTGTCACTCCCAACATTCCCAATCTTTTCATTGCAACATGAACTAAGAGGTAAAGCAGTTTGCAGAAGTTGGTATCCAATACAAGAAGAGAAAGGACTGATAGGACAGAGGATTCTGGAGTTGGACTGGTGAGGCAGGGCTACCTGTGTTACAGACAAGTGAGCCACTTTGGTCATTTTCCCAGTCTGTTAAAGAAAAACCACATTACCCATGAAAAGCGGACATCTGGCAATAAAACTGCAGTGAGTTCATGAGATTAATAATCTGAAAAACTTGTTTAATTTATACAGGTATTTCCACATTTTTCTGAAAAATAGTTTTGTAAGGAGGTTTCTTACTGTATGTATCTATTTTTTTTTTTGCAGCCAGAGATTCACTCCCTATTTAAAAAAAAAATCTCCTGTTCAAGGAGTGGTTCTAAATTGTACTTTTAAATCTTAGTAAACTGTTTATTAATCTTAGCAAACATGTGGCTTTGGAAATGGTATAAACTCAATTTTTAACAACAATCTTCCTTTCTGAGTCCATGTACAATTCTTGGTCAGAAAAGTAGATTTTGCAGCAATAGTACATCATTCACAAGCTCCTGTAAATTGATTTTTCAGCCTTGCTAGGATGAATTTTGGCCTGATGTTTGCATTATCCACAGAGCGTGTGTTACAGTACCACATTTATCTAAATGAAGGCTGTATTTAAAAGGTTTTGTTCTGCTGTAGACTAAACAGAATGCATTTTAACAATTGGAGGAAACTAGTGACAGACTGCGCTATTCTCTGCTGGTTGTGTTTATGCATTCAGCAAGTGTTACTGGATCATATGTGAACAGAAACCCTCTAAATATCGAACACCTGGTTTTGGCTCCAAATCTTTCTGACAAAGGACTGGTAAAGCAGAAGTCAGGGCACAATGTTTGGAGAACTACAGAACATCATTCTGATTTTGAGAATTGTTTTTCATCAATCAAAAATTACATAGAAATTATCATGCCTGGCTATATTCAGCTTCCTTTGCCCCTAATACATCTAGCAAATTAAACAAACAAACAAACACGCAAAAACAAACAGAACAACCAGCAAAACCCAACATTGAGAGAGTTTTGATAAGATTATGCCAAGCATCACAAAATTAAGACGTGCCCAAACAGAAATTGCTCTTTGAAATATGAAGCTTTACCTTGCACGCTCACTGAAATACATATTTTGAAGGGATCAAATTCTTGATTCCCTCCATGAAGTTCTGTGATTCCGAGGACAGGACTAAGAGAATAGGCCGCTGTTCAGTAGAGTTTTTTGTCCTCGTTCAGTGTATGCTTGCTTTTGTTGGTTATTGACTTTTTTCAGCTCAGAAGACAGAACTATTAATTTCTTTATAAACACCACTCGACTCTGTAAGTGCTTCATAGACATTAATTAATGTATCTTACAAGCTCAGCTATGAAGTGAGGAGTGCCGTCATCATCATCTAGCACATTAATAGCTGCAATACAGAAAAATGAAGGTGAATGAAACTGTTAGTATATGTCGTAATTTTTGGAGTCCCCTAAGGAATGGATCCTGTGTTTTTCCCTCCATTTACCACCACCTAGGTCTACTGTGCACTGCACAAAATAATTCTTCATCTAGAATATCCTTTTGGAATAAGTAGTACCTGGGCATGTAATTAGGTATTGCTGTATCTGTATGCAAAGCGCCAACTTAAATTTTGTCTCTTTGAGATTTTTGAGAACTGTATTTTGCAGCCAGTTGTTTATTTATTGTTGTTCCACTATGGATATTTATTACAGGATTTTATATGGATTTATTCAGATGGCAACTGTGTAGATACTGCTACTGAATATTTTTTCCTCTGTAGCAAAAATATGTTTTTTTAATGAGGAAGCACAAAAATTTCTTATTTTCATAGGCTCTCTAGTAACGTGTCACCTTTTCTCTGTTCGTCTATGACTACTCTGTTCACTGTTACAAAACTGTTATTTCTATTGAAAATCACTTGTGAAGTGGTGTGAAAGTTCCTCTGAAAATGTTGACAATAACTGAAGGATAATCTTTAGCATCTGCTGTCAGTGAGTGAATGGATTGTCTATAAACTGACAGCCAAAAAAAAAAAGTCTATTATATATATAGTCTATTATCTTAACTAGTAGGTATGGTTTACTTTTAAGCTTGATGCTATGAGGTGTTTTGCCAATAGCTACAAAGCTACAAACCAAGTGCTAAATATTTAATTCACTGATTTTCAAAAGTCCCTTGAGAGCTGCTGTGTCCTTTCCTGCCTTCCAAATTTCTATTAACCAAAAGTAGGCTGTGCTGTGGGTGACACACCTGTGGTTAGGAAAAAGGCAGTCACTTTCCAGCGGGTGATACCTCAAAAGGAAGATTTTTAAATTCTTAGGAATTTGAGAAAGCGAATGCATCCCTGTCTGTTGTAGGAAGCAAGTTATTTCAGTGTTCCTAATTACAGGAAAATGACAACCACTCTGTGTTGGACAAGTTTATTAACGGGTTAATCACTGAGTAACAGATTAGTGATGCGGCATGGATTACTTTCTTACCTAGCAGCACCTGTTCCATGATTTCAGCATACCTGTTGTGGACGGAGAGGTCTCAATGCTACTGTTTTGATATTCTTGTGAAACTTTGTAAATCAGCTGTTCATTTGGTCACCATGAAAGAAACATTTAAACCAAACTTCACTGTACCCTAGACACTTAGAGAACTTCGCTACCTAATGTTTTCCCTCAGAACCAAACCTTTACAGCGTGTGAGAGAGATGTAATCCAACACTTTTCTTTTTCTTCTCCCTTCCCTTAGGCATTTCCTGGAAATACAAACTCTGATAGCGTGGTCCGGCATGATTTACAGCATCCAGTTATTGCTCGCTACGTGCGGATAGTTCCGTTGGACTGGAATGGAGAAGGCCAAATTGGGTTAAGAATTGAAGTCTACGGCTGCTCCTATTGTAAGTTTTTCCATGGTCATCGGGTATTTTTCCCCCCAAATAAAAACTGTCATTGCATCTCAGATTAAATCTGAATCTCAAGTACTTTTTGCTTAGATTAATATGTTCCAGGATTGCTAGTTATATCGCCCAGTGCTTCATGAAATATGTATTGTAACCTTAGCTCTGAGTTGATAGTTTGTTCTTCTCTGGAAGATGCAACATTGGCATTCACGATAGTGCTTTGAAATTGCTCCTTTTCATCTGCATGGTTTCTTTTGCAGAAGGCTTTGACTATTCTGTAAGCTTGAGCAGGCCAGTTGAGGAAACAATAGTATTCAGACAAATGTCATGTTGGGTCTTGAGGGGAACAGCTGGGACACAGGACATAATTCATTGCCTGGTGCTAGAGATAAAGCAAATAAATAAGAATTCTGTCAGAGTAGCTCAGGATGTCTAAATGTGTGACACGTTTTTTCAGAGGTTTTTCCTTTCGTGTTTGAATATGACTTTAGATTTTCATTTGAAATCCGGACGAGCAGTTGCACAAATGCTTCTGAAGTTAAGAGCTGAACAGATTATATTTTAAGAAAACCAAGAGTAGTTTCTAAATGCCCTTCCTTGAATTCAATCCAGCCAGCGTGTAAAGGAAGTCTACAAACCTGCTGAAAATGAAGTGTCTGATGTCCTATTTCTAAATACTTATTTTTTTAATGCAGTATCCTGGCTTGGTTGGTATTTTAACTGGAAGGAGCTATTTGAGATTGGCTTCTAATAACAGGTATTAGAATAAGGTGAGGAGCACACATCCTGAAATCTCTTCCGTTGACTTCACTGGGTGACGTAAGGCAGATGGGAGCCCTTTGCCATCCTAACTAGCAAAATAGAAAAACGCCTTGTGATTTCCGTTGTTGTTTTGGTTTGGAAAGATAGTCAAAAGTTTACGTACTTTAATTGAGCACCAATAAGAACCACAAAGAATAAGGTTTTGGTATTATTTCTCCTATTTCCATGCAATGAATTAAAGCCCTATTTTAAAAATGTATGTTAAACCACAGAGAATTTCTTAGTTGAGAGATCAGGTCAGACTTGCTGTGGTGTTGGTACTGCTGTGTTGAGGGCACACATAGGTGTAGGTACATCTGTAAAAAGATAACAGCCCGTCTGTTATCTGGGGAACCGTGGGTTATTCTGAAGTTCATTCTTACTCAAAGAGAAACTGAGCTTCTGAGGTTTTAGGTACCCCTGTGATTATTCAGTACACAGCTCTTAATAGACAAGTGTTTACCATCGTACTGCTGAAATGTTTTATGTGCTGTTTGAAGTGCACCAAACACTACAGCATGGTTAATTTTGCAGCATGATAAATACTTACTTTTATGTATCTCTCCTTGCTTGTACATCAAATGCAAATTCAGGTGTTTGATACAAGAAACCAAAATCTAGTTTACCATGAAATATTTCTCTTTAACAGAAAAAGTGTAGCAGGATCAAACAATAAAACCCGTGATCTTTGCTGCAATATTTACAGGTAAAAGTAGTATCTGTTTTGATGAAATGGCTAGACAAAAGACTGTAGGTACCTGACAGGATGCTTTTAGAGGCTTAAAGTGAATGTGAGGAAAAGTAAAACACATCTAGTTGATAAAATTATTTCAGTTATTTGATGAAAAGTTGCTTGGTTGACAGATGTTTGCAGGAGAACAAAAAGCATCTGCTAAGGGAAAGTGTGTCTTCACAGAAGAACTGAGGTGGCCAAACAGAACTTTGTAATTTTACTGAAAGAGTGTTGCTGGTCTGTTTGTATTAGAAGTTATTTCAATAGTTGTTGGGGTTTTCTTTATATAAGAGTAATAATGATATTTTACATTTTTATGTGTGTAGGTCCTTTTCTTTCAAAAACCCTCCTAAAATGCAGTGTGGTTTTTACAGGCAGGAATTGGGCTGTCCACAAAATGCTATCAGTAGATAGCAGCAGAGCAGGTGAGGAGAAAAACTAAAAATTCTCTGTATTAAGAAAGAGGAAGGCAGCCCTTTGGTGTGACTACTGGAACAAGAGAGTAGTGTGTACAAATTCCCAGCTTGTCTTCAAATGCGTCATTTGGAGCCAGCTATATAATGCTACATGGTTCCATGTAGATGTGTCCTTTGGCAGAGGCAAAGTTTTTAACCTTATGATTAGAAGTGCATATATTTGCATATAATAATAGAATCACAAAATGATTTGGGCTGGAAGGGACCTTATAGATCATCTGGTTCCAACAATATGAGCACTGTCATTAACCAGTGTGGTTTTCAGAATAATCCTACTGTCGTTGAAGGAAGTGGCCATTCAGATAATCGGTAATTTTCAAAGCCTGATTAAAAGATACGCTTCTAGTCAGGTCTGCCCCAAATTTTGGAAACATTACCTAAATAAAAAGGCTCCCCACTATATCATGATCGTAATTTTTAACTTTATAGATTTGTATTTATTTTTTTCTTTTATTTAGATATTTTAGAGAGCGCATCTTGAGATACAAGAATCAGGTTTTTTCTCACAGTGCAAGCAAGTTTGAATTGGAAAGCAATACACTTAGTGACCACAAAAACTCTTTCTTTGCACATTACTGCAACCCGGTCATTAGTCTCAGAGTATTAAGAAAAGTACTTCCTTGTATTGAACTGCTGATTCAAAAGGTAGGTCATTAATTGCCATATTTTCTGGTTGCTCTTTTGTTTGGGTATGCATAGAAGATACACACTTAATTTTTTTGTACTGGAGATGAAATACATGTTCTTGCTTGCCCAGCAAATTAAAGTTAAAAAAGAGGTGTGATTTCCAGAGAGGGATTAGAGTTCACATCGGTTCTCTGGAGAGTTTCTAGCATTGCCAAATCTTCTTCTTTCAGTTCTGTTTTATTTTGCTTTCAGTTTGAAATCTGCACTCTTTGATACTGCACCTTTGTATTTTGGGTAGATGAGATCTGTGGGGTTGTCTGCTAACTAAAGAGCTCGTAGAAGTCACCAGAAGAGAATTAGGGCCTCACTCTATAACAAGATTCAGAATGAACTTTGTATTTTTATCTGTGAATGAATGGTGACATTTAATTTAGGAAAAATTATAGTTCTCCATAGGGCAAAATGGGCTATGTCTTACTAAAAAAAAAAAGCATTAAAATTGAGTATATAACTTGCTTAATGGCTATGTTAATGAAGGACTTTCATGAGAAAACAAGACAAGCATGGAAGACAATAACAAATAGTCTATTATGTAGCATAAACAACATTTCTTAGTTAATGGGAGTTTTAGCTTTTGTTTTAAAGTGATCTATTTCGTGCACTGTAAAGGGGAAAAGGGTCTTCACATTTGCAGTGACATCATTTATAAAAAAGCAAGTCACAGAGAGGAAAGCAATATAACCATAAGCAAAATACCCACTGAATCGGTCAAGTCACAACTGATGGCAGATTTTTATTCCTGCTCTTTTGGAGACAGAGAGCAAAGGCACGGGGCATGTGTCTTCCATCATGTCCGCGTTTGTGAATGTTTGAGACAGGCAGCAAAGCCATGGCATCTGGAGGCTGTGCCAACTACAACACAGGCCATTTTACTGCTGATTCGTGAAGATCATAACAAGCTCCTGCAGGATCATTGTGATATGAATAGTTCCCTGAATCTCCATCCTCTGGCAGATGAATGCCTACAGAGATGGCAGTAGCAATACTATTGCATAGTCTTCGGCTATGCTTTGCAAGATAACTGTATGAGGCCTTCTGGGTGCTGCAGTCCTAGGAGTGGAAAGCACTCCCTGATACCTTTGTTCACAGTGGGTTTTTTGATATTTTCTGCGTCTAAACTGTGCGTCTGAATCGTTTTGATGCAGTTGTACATCCAATGGTAAGAATTTTCGAATGCCAAATGATTCACTTCTAATGCGTGGGATATACTTGAGAAAAACCACTTGGAGACAGCAGAAAGTCATGCAAATACTCAGTAGACACAAGGCAAATAGAGAGCAGGAGCAACGATAACACTCCATGGGCGGCTGCAGACTGAGCTGTTTCCGTTCATGGACCAGCTCTGTTTGCTAACACTTGGGAAGCAATGGAACCAAACAAACGTCACCTGAGCTGTGTTTGCAGATCTGTTCGTTTCAGTTATTAGCTGTACCTCTTGTGTAGTGCGATGTCAGATGTGACTGTTTCCATTCCCTGCAGTGTGACTGATTTTTTTAGGGAGGGAGGGAAAAGAAGGAAAAACAGTAACCACAGTCCTTAGGGTTTTATGAAATAATGAATGTTTGGAGAAGATTTGCTCTCCAGATAGCGAACAAAACCTTGGTCACGTAAACATGTTGCAAGAACAAAAATAAGGTTTGGGGATGCTGTTAAGGGATGAGCCAAGTGAATGTCTGCAACAACTCATTAGGAAGTATTGAAGTGCTAAAAACTATGGGCTGAACATCTGTTCAGCGTAATTGTTGGTGTAGTTAATCCTGTCTGCCTGCAGTGACTTTGACTTAAGCCATGGTTGCCTTTGGCAGTTAATTCCACGTTCAGCTGTACTCATTGTTAAGAAGTTTTCTGTGATACTCATTTGAAATTTCCTTTGCTTGGTTTCCTGCTATTGGTGCTAACTATCAGTCTGTCTTTCGCTGTCTCGCATGGTTCCCATACTTACTTCAATGAGAGACCTCCATCCTGTCCAGAATCGTCTGTTGCATCCAAACCTCAAAGGGACTATTCGAGGTCAATGAGAAAGCCACTATTACTTCCCTTTTGTGGAATCTGATCAAGTTTCACTTGGCGAGACTCAGTAGCATACCCTGGACATTTTATTTCACCAACATAGCATTTTAAAAAAAGAAAAAATATGAGCCAAAGATCCTTGAAGTGTCACAATTGCTATTGGAACACCATGTGCTGAATAAAATACAGCTCTATGAGTATGTAAATGTATGAATCCATGTTTCTGCTGTTACACTTTTGATACGTATGTGAATATTCACCTAAATGATGAAGATACTAATGTAGTGGGGTAATCTCCATAAACAATTCCCTGTCTCTTCTTATGATATTTTATTACTTATAATGAATGTTCCGCTAAGTTGTCTAGTCAGACTTTTCTGACCATCTAAGTGGTGGAACTGCGTAAAAATATTAACCGGCAGGAAAAGAAGAATCATTTTGAAGTGTGTGTTTTGTGAAATAATGTTACCATATTTCTAGCAATTTAATGACATCGCTGTAAGTAACAGTGCTTTGAATATACTGGGATTTTAATGCGTGGGGAAAAACACAGAACTGAAACAATCGTTTAGCAGATTCACAAATCCCTGTGAACTGGGTAGCTTTGCTTGTAACAGTGCATGGGACAGTTAGGAGTTCTGCTAAACCTTTTTTCTGCTTTTCTCTTAAATTTCAGTATTTTTATACTGGGTAGTTCTATACCTATACCTATTTAGGTCTATGTGTTTGATGTTAGCCATCATCTTCATAGTTCAGCAGCTACAAACACAGTTTGATATTCTTTTTCTGATGTTAAAGGTGCATGGCTGAATACCCACATCTACACTATGGAGAGTGAGGGAAATGAACTGGTGAACTTTTTCTTTGCAAACTTTTAAAGACGTGTTTGAATATGTGCTGTATTTGTCAGCTTGCTTTTTGGCATGCAGGAGATGTTTGGTTTTTTTCCCTAAGAGTCGTGAAAATGGATACCTTTTATCCTACATATATTCTCAGGTCATGGTAGTCTTCAAAAAGTAGAGTTTTGCAATTTAACAAAAATGCAATTTAACAAAAATGCCCTCTTTCTTTACAAGCATTCTCAGTACAAATTGTTTTCCTCTATCCTAAAAGAGGGCAGATTTAGATGAGATATTGGGAAGAAATTCTTCACCATGAGGGTGGTGAGGCCCTGGCCCAGGTTGCCCAGAGAAGCTGTGGCTGCCCCCTCCCTGGCAGTGTCAAGGCCAGGTTGGATGGAGCTCTGAGCAATCTGGTCTGGTGGAAGATGTCCCTGCCCATGGCAGCGGGGTTGGAACCAAATGATCTTTAAGGTCCCTTCCAACCCAAACCATTCCGTGATTCTATGATCATCTCTCCAGAAAGAGATGGTTGAGATTGTTCCTACATACACATTAATATATTTTAGCATGAAAATAAGTGAGAACAGGCTTCAGTCCATTTATTAACTTTATTTGTTACCAGTAACAAATATGGGTCCATTTTGGAAGTAGGTACTACTTTAAAATTTAAAACATCAATTTTCTGCATTTTAAAAATATAAAGAAAAGATTTAGCATTTGTGTAGTGCATTAAAAAAAGTTGTAACATGAGAAGATTCAGGCTGAAACAGAAAAGACTATTTCCAAATACCTTGTTGTCTAATTTAAAATCTTTTTTTCTAAATGGAATATTTCAGAAAGATTTGACGTAAAATATGTTTATGGTAAAAAAAGTCTTAAGAGCATATCTTTACGTTCTATTCTTTACCTTTCCATTAATCTGATAGAATACGACTTTTTTGTCTCTCAACTTTTTGAAATTGGCAGCAAACTGAGAAGTCTATTATTTTTCCATTTCTAGTTGTAATGAGGTTCCTAGTAGGTATTCTCAAGCACCACGGCTTTGAGAACTACAACAACTGTGTGTATTCTTTACAGATTCCTTTGTTAGCTGGCAATGAATTTACAATCAGTCAGAGAAAAACAAGTATATTTTGTATGAATACATGACCCACCAATTTGTTCAACTATCTCAGGCAGTTTTCAATTACACTTGAAATGGTTTAAATTATTCAGCGTTTCCTTTAGAAGGCTGTAAGTAGCTGGTTCATTTGAAAAAGCGCTTTTAATACTTTTTTTCATTGGATTGGAGAAAAACTTATCCCTGCTAAATAAACGACATATGGCCAAATATGATAAAATCTTGCAGATTGTGATTAAGGTTTATTAAAGTCAGATCCAGCTCTGCTCTTGCGGAGAAGAGCAGACTAACATTTTCTAATAGATTTTTCCAGTAATTGCCCTCACCCCGGGCAGAAAGAATCTGCCATACAGTGGTCTGTAAGCAGTTAATAGGAGGATGGAGATTTAAAAAGCATCCTTAGGATCCATAAAAATCTGAAAAGGTAGAAAATAGAAATGAAGTTGTAGTATGCTTTTCAGAAAGTAAGGATGGTAGAGTTCAGGTGTACACAATCAAAAGCTTCAGTCTAATCACAGTAGTCTCGCCTTGAGTATTTTTTGCCTGAATGAACAGTCAGGATGGTTTTGATCATCATTGTTTTCTTGCTTTCCTGTAAGTGCTGATTGATCCACTTGTCTGTGATGATTTATTCTCTAGTGGAATTAGGTGGGTTTTTTCGCATGAAACAAAAAACTTTGGCAGATTTCAGACTGTAGGTCTTGGTTCTGCGCCATTGATTTGGAGCCTGAAGGGCCTTACTGGTATTTGTTTCCCTGCATGTCTGTAATAAAACATATATTAAGGATGCAGTTGCTTCCAGGCTTGGTTCAATTTATTTTCCTCTTTCCGTAAAGTTCAGGTGAAGATGATGAATTTTGTATTTTTATTCTAAGCAAAATGGCAAATGGAGTCTTGCTATGAGTAAACTCTTGTTTTGTCTCTGCCAAAGGTAGCACTAGTGTTCTCTGATATGAAACTGCATATATTAAAGGGTCAGCATTGCTGATGGGAAATAATCAAATTTAACTATGCATAATAATGCTTTTATAAAATGAAAATGAGCCTTGGGAGTTACATGCAATATATCCCTATACTGAGTTGAGTTTTGGCATGAAGTCCTGCTTGAAAGCTGGAGTCCCATCTTTATTGAGAATAGCTTTGGAGAATGAGGTTACTGTGATGCAGCTTTTCCCCAAATCCTCTTAAACAGGGAAAATGTTCAGGTTTTTCCATCCCATAAGGGATGCCCCTTCTCTACTGCCCAAGAAGGGTCACCTAGCCCTTTGCTCACTGATGCCATGCAGTGCCCTGCAAGAGAAGAGAAGAGTTCAGTTGGAGGGTACCTGCAGCAACCACCCAGTTGCAACTGCCTGACCGCTTCAAGGCTGACCAAAAGTTAAAGCATGGTTATTAAGGGCATCATCCAGTTAGCTTTTAAACTCTGACAGGCAGAGGACATGGAGGTCTCCTGACACTGTCCGTCCCAACCTATGGCTCTGGTTACACTTGGGTTGCGGCTGCCGAAATCACCCCTCTTATGCCCCAGGAAAAGGGTTTGTGTCCAGCCAGGTCAAGGCCCTGCTCCTCCTCGCTGCGGGGCCTCATGGACGTTAGCTCTGGTGCAGAGAGGGCACGGCTAACAGGGGTGGTCTCTGGGCTGCAGGGTTGGTTCCTGCCCTGGCCTGAGAGCAGAGGAACAGCACGAGGCTTGTCCTTGGGAGCCGAGTGGCGGAGGAGGCATCAGGGATGCCCAGCAGCTGGGCCCTGTGCATGGCCACCAAGGGCAGGGACAGCCCCTGGGCCTCCTGGGCACGGGGACTGCCTCGGGGCCAGCACCCCAAAGGCCTTCATCCCAAGGATGCTGGGCGGGGCTGCGCAGGGGGGGCCCCGTCACCCCCAAGTCACAGTGCCACCACCCGGCAATGCAGCAGTCGCAATGGCCTGGAGCAGGATACAAGGGAGCAGCCTCCTCGTCCCGCTGCCAGAGCTGGCCCAGGGGCAGCCTGAAGACATCCCAGAGGAGGTCCTCAAGTTGCCGCTGGAATTGCTTGGCCAGGGCTGATAGAGGAAGGCGAGAGGCTGGACGAGGCTGCTGGAGGTTCTCCGCTGCAAGGCCAGCTCCTGGCGGGGCCACCTTCAATGCCCATCTGATGGATGGAAATCCTGCTTCAGCCTTCAGGGAAGAGACGCAAGCTCCTCAGGAGATGAGAAGAACCAGCAACCCCCGGAGGTGCCCAAGGCCATCTGGCCTTTTCAGCTGGATAGGAGTGGCAAGACCGAGGGAATGCCTTCTTGAGGAGCACTGCAGAGCTCGCCATCCTCCTCCCCTGTTGAGTCAGGGGCAGCAGCCGTAAGAAAGGGGATGCAGAGATGTTACAAGGGCTCCCAGGGCTTTGGAGAACCCACTGGTGTCTCGCCAGGTACAGAAAGGATTCTTGACCCCACGGACCCTCAGGCCGGGGGCCTTTGGCCACTCTTGGAAGCCCCTCAGATGGCTCCAGAGTGAGAGAGAGTAGGGCTTGGGCACCTCCCGGGAGGCGTGACCAGCCGGTGGGACCAGGAGCCAGGTCTTGATCCCATGCTCAGGAATAGCCGATCGCCAGCGCTGGGGTCAGGAAGAAATTTTCCCCCGGGGCACATTGGCACTGCTCCCCGGGGGTTTTTTGCCTTCCTCTGCAGCATCGAGCATGACCACTTGTCACGGCTCCTCTCATCCCTTTGGCACAGGTTACTGCCTGCTGCTCGTGCTCCACGACGACGGCCTCTCGTGCCCTGCAGCTGCGGGGGAGGAAGGCTTTTTTTCCCCCACCATGGGCTAGCGAGTGTCCCCGGGGGTTTTTTGCCTTCTTCTGCAGCCCTAAACACAGCCCCTTGCCAGGGCTCCTTTGGGCCACTTTGCCCAGGTGCCTGCTGCTCGTGCTCCACGAAGGTGGCCCTCGTGCCCCGCATGTGGGGGGAGGAGCTTTCTGGAGTCCCAGGGCAGGCCCCCAGGGTGGGCCCCGGGGCTGGCTTCTTGTCCTCTGGAGCACTGAGCACGGCCTCTTGCCAGGGCTCCTCGTACCCTCTCGACCGGGTTCTTGCCGTCTGCTCTTGCACCTCCAAGGCAGCATCGTGCCCTGGCTCTCGCGGGCTCTCTTGCCCATTGCTGGCCAAGAAGCTCAGCAGAGCCATGCTTGGAGGGCCAAAAGTAGTAGGACCAGCATCGAGAAGTGTAAGACTTTAGAAAAGACCACGGTTCCCCCCCTCTCCTCCTCCTCCTCCTCATTTGTATGGGATGTGTCCTGCTTCTTATTCTTCACCTTATTGCTCCTGAGGAAGCAGGGACTGCTCGGCCTCTCTTCCTGCTGCCATCTTCTTACACATTTTCCTCCTCAGTGCTAGGTGACGTTGGTGACAGTTGTTTCTTCTCAAAGGCTGAAAGAAGAACTTAGCATGAGGAAACGAATTCTGATCTAGGTGTGGCAATATTCTGGGTTGTTTTTTGCAGGCCACGATGAAATCAGATGTGAAAGAAATTCACTGCCAAAAAAAAGCAACACAAAACAAAGGAAAGGAAAGCAAAGCAATGCAAATGGAAAGAAAAAGGAAAGGAAAAAGAAAGAAAGGAAAGTTTGGGAAGGCAAACAGTGTGCTTGTCATCGCTACGTGTCAGACTTTGGAAAATACCTCACTGTACCACACACCTCCTCTTCTTCTTCTTCTTCTTTTGTGTGTGGTTGTTCCTGATCCTCTTTCTTCACATTCTCACTCATCAGGGAACAGGGGCGGCTTGCCCTGTATTCCTGCTGCTGCTTTCTGTAGCTCCATCCCTGGCCTTTGCCAGACTGCAAGGGATGTTTTGTCGAGCTAAACTCCAGGGCTCCTCAGCCTGCTGTTGGCTGCACAAGTGCACTGTCCTAATGCCTGGGAGCCTTGGCTCAGAAACAGGTTCAGAGAAACAGCAATGAAGATAATATCCTGTTTCCACTTGTGACCTGTGTGATCTGCATCCTTCAAAGTGTTTTGGGAGCTGAAAAAAACCTCTGGCATTTCAGGCAAGTAAAACTCTCACTGTTATTCAACTCATGGTGACCATAGGAACAGAATAGAATAGGAATAGAATAGATTAATTATGCTGTGTTATGCCCAGAGTTACGCCTGACAAGCTCTGAGCTGGGCCTGAGGGCTCCATCCAGGAGAGCAGCTGCCTGCAGTGCAGGTCCCAGGCCCGTCCAGGGACAAGGGCAGGGACAGGCACAGCTACAGCACGGCTCCGGCAGGGACTGCAGGCCCCGGGCTGAGCTGAGACACCACGATGTCCCCTGGGCAGCAGACGCTGTGCCTGGGGGTCCCAGGGGAGGGGAATTCAAAAATCTTGGCTTAAGCACCATGCCCAGAGGCACACAGAAATCCTGAATGGAATGGGAGTCAGATCTTAACTCCATAGTTTCTCATCCCTGCTACTTTTTGTTCAATGTGCTGTTACCATCTTTTTAGTATTAGATTGCATGAAACAGAACTGCAGATTCTTTTTGATCCCAGAACAGTGAACTGTGTATTTGAAATGTCAGCTACATTTATGTCATTTATACGGTGATCCGTACTTCATACTGTGCTTGAAAGATACCTCTCTGTTTAGAGTAGCACCAAAATGGAGGTTAGCAATGCTGAGTAAAGCTGGCTAGGTGTCTCTAAAGTTGGTGTTTTCATATTTCTGAAGAGCTATGAATTGCTGGCAAAATGTTTGTTTCCACATCATTACACTAATGTCAAGATCAAGACCCGTGGTTCAACTTGAATATAGCTTGGAGCACTGGCTTGAATGTAGTCGCAACACAGCTGTTAGCAACAAAAATCGGTTTACTTCTTTATTCTTTTATTATTTGGCTGAATCCCGTTTTCTTTGCTATCTAGCATGTTAACCGTACTTGTGCCCTTTCTGCGGAGGGTTAACCTGTATCCCTTACTCCATTGCTTTAACCTCCATCATCAGCTTATTAACTCCTGGCCTTTACTGGGCAGCAGTGGCGAGGTGTTGGTAACACCAAGCATGACATCTGTGTTTGTTCTTAATTGTTATCTTTTGCATTTTAACTTCAATGCAAACTTTTGAAAAGCAAGATTAGTCAGAGATTGACAGTGAACTGCAGAATTAACAAAGACCAATCTAGAGATCTTGGGTAAAGTCTTGGCCCTAGTGAAATGGTCCATCGCTTCAAGAAGAGTATATATTACTTCTGACTGATGATTGGGAAAGTAAACCCTGTAGTAGCCATAAATAATGCTTACATGAATAAATGATCTTAATTATGTGTGGGAGGCACATTCTTACCCTAATGCCAGCTGAAGTCATGAGACGGTAACAGCAGCTGTTGTACATCTTTTGCCATTAGGTGTTGCAGTTTTAAGTCCTGACTATTTATTTAGAGGGTAATTTTGGCATACAAATTTGAAAATTAATGATTTACAGAATATAAAATGCTGCAGGGTTTCTTACTGCCTAACTCAGACAAGTTAGAAGCAGGTAAAAGACCCTCTGCGGGTTGTTTTTCAGGTGTCTTTATCATGCCTGAGTTGCTGAAACCTATACGTGGATAGTGGTTATTGAGCTGACTCAGAAAAATTTCTGTCAGGGTGGTTTATGGGTCCTCATAACATTACGAGTCACTTGGCTCCCTTTAGGATGAAGCATTATTTCATTTTTGCTTTTCCCTCCACCCCTTTTTGTTTTGTGTTGCTTTACCTCGACATGAATAAAAAGGTACAGCAGAGAGTTGAGAACACTTTAGGCACAGGACGTATCTTCAGTGTTAGACGTGAATTTTGATTGTGAAATAGGGGCTGGGGTGGAAGGGAGATGTGGTTTTCTAATGAATACCAGCTGAATAAACCTAGTAATTTGAGCAGAATTACTGTGAGAAAGCAAAGCATCCACTGCAGAACAGATTTTTTAAAATGTACTTGGGAAACAAACCCAAGTATTTGTTTGAAGTTAGGTGCTGATATTCATGGTAAAATGACAAATATTCAGTACTATGATACCTCCTCATTTCCTAGGCAGCTTTAGTGATTTGCATATTTAGACTGACTGTAAATGATGTGGAGTATAAATGATCATACATTGCATGAATGCCTTTTATAAAGGTTTGCTGGTAAGAAATTACTGCCTTAGCATAAATATATTGCTATAATGTGAGTAGTGTTAACAGCGTACTAGAGGCATGCTGCTGTATCCAAGAAAAGTTTGGACTTCAGCACTGCTAATGTACTCTTCAATGAGAAGGTGAAATTTTTGATGTAGGGAATGCAACTTGATAAACAATCAACCTTGTAGTAATGTGGTCTGGAATCATAAATTTCAGCCCTGTGCAGCATTTGAAAAAGAGAAACAAAAAAAAACTTAGACAAATTGAATTAAAATTATTCACTTGAATGCTGCAAACATAAGAATAGAAATTGTCAGAACTGGAGACAACAGAAATCGGAGAAACAAACTTGTGTTTGGGACTTAAAAGGGCAAAGAGAAGTGGAAAACATTAAATCTCATGGTAACTACTAAGTCGTTACTGATAGTCAAGAGGTCAGTTGCCAAAACATTTTTTTTTCAGAAAAAAAAGACAGCCACACAAGGGTTGAGGCTGGAGGGAACCTCTGGAGATCATCTGGACCAACCCCCCTGCTCAAGCAGGACTACCTAGAGACAGTTGTCCAGAGTATGTCTAGACAGCTTTTGAATATCTCTGAGGAGAGAGACTCTGCGTCTTCCCTGGGCAATCTGTGTCAGTGCTCAGGCAGCCTCCCAGTAAAAATAGTGTTTGATGATGTTCAGAGGGAACCTTCTGTGTTTCAATTTGTGCCCATTGCCTCTGGTCCTGTCACTGCGCACCGTGGAAAAGAGCCTGGCTCTGTCTTTTTTGCACCCTCCCTACAGGTATTTGTACAGATTAAGAAGATTCCCCCTGAACCTTCTCTTCCCCAGGCTGAACAGTCCCAGCTCTCTCAGCCTCTCCTTACAGAGGAGATGCTCCAGTCCCTTAATCACCTTCATGGCCCTTCACTGGATTCTCTCCAGTATGTCCATGTATCATAGTGGGGAGCCCAGAGCTGGGCACAGTACTCCAAGTGTGGCCTCACTGGTGCTGAGCAGAGGGGAAGGATCACCTCCTTTGGCCTGCTGGCAATACTTTATGTACCAGAAAGCTGCAGGACATAGATTTGATGGCTTTCTAGTATTACAAAGATCATCAAGATCTATCAAGACAGAAATTGCAATTATACTAGGAAGGCATGCTGTTTCCCTGCTTGGTGACTCTATTTTTAAGCACAGACATGAAGTTCAGTGGATGATGCAATGTCAATACGACTGAATGTGGTGGGTTCCATGGAGTAGAACTACAAGATATAAAGTAGGATTCTGAAGTCTTCTGAGAAGACTCCACTGCTGATGATACAGTTTGAAACGAATGACACAGATTCCTGTAGAAATGAAAGATTATACGACACTTCAGGGATCTTGGAAGTGAACAGATGAGAATGAAACTTCAGCTGATTTCCTTTTGCTCCTCATAAGCATAATAATGAATAAAATAGAAAGGTTGGAAACAAAATGTTAAATAAATGACATGTGAAGCTGAAGGTTTTTTCATGAAATATGGGCCTTATTCCACCTTGGGAATGGGGGAGTGAGAGAGAGGGACTCCGTGTGTGTGTCTGTGAGAGAGAGAAACATGGACCTAAAAATGGAATTGTCTGTGTCTTGCAAGTGCTGATGCAGCTGCTGGTCATCATAGCTGAAATGAAACTAGAGGAAATCGGAGAAATTTAAACATGCAACACAGAAGGAAAAAAGTAATGAAGGTAAACGTAGTACAAACTAAACTGAAATGTATTGGAAGTAAACTGCATCAATGAACATAAAGAAAAGAAATTTTTCAAGGACCTCTGGTGAGAAGAGTGTGAAACTGGACATTTGTGATGGGACAGATTTTAGTATTCTGGATCTCTGTTAGAAATGAGTTCACATTCTGAAGTCTTAGATCTGTGTGTCCAACTTGATGAAAGAGTTTTGAATGAATGAAAAATGTCAGTCTGGAACTTTACATTAGACACTACAACTTGCTTTAGAGTTCTTGTCATTTCAGAACTACGGCATTTTCACTATGAGGTGTAACAAATTCTGTAGTAGGTGGCATCTTTTAATATCCTGTCCAACTAAACTACGAAATCGAGTTATTCCTTGCATATCTGCATGTAGTAATTGTGAAAAATATATACTTTTTGTTATGGGAAACTTATTTTGGGAGGTCATATCTACGCAGCCAGTAAAATTTCTCTGAGTTTCTCAGAAACAGCCTGGTTGCTTTACCATCAGAAGAAATGTATCCGATAGGTTTCACCTGATGACATGAATAATATTTCACCCGTTACCAAGTTTTCTGATCCAGTTGCATTTCTTTTGGACAAAGAGAGGACGTCCACCAGCAATCATACAGATTCTCAGTTCTTCAAATTGTATTTTGCCAAATATGAGAAGGTAAACAAAGGGAGATCAGTGATTGTTGCACCGCTGGGTTAGTACAAAGCCTCTGAAACAGTCTGTCTCAGGTCTGATTCAGGTGCAGACTGCTTAGCTAGATTGTGAGTACAAAATTCCTTAAAGCACTGGGCTCGAAGTGTTGTGATCTTTGTGATACAGATTCCTGCTGGTGGATGGTTACTGGTGGCATCTCTTGGGGACCAGTAAGGAGCCAATACTGTTTTACATCTTCATTAATGGATGAATGGATGGTGTGCACCCAGCAGCTTCACAGGTGAGTTGTGGGGGAGCATCTGATGTTCTGAAGGGCAGAGCTGCTATTCAGAGGGGGCTTCAACAGACTGGAGAAATGGGCTAAGAGAAACCTCATAATGTTCAACAAAGGCATGTGCAGAGTCCTACACCTGGGGGTGGAATAACCTGAAGCACCAGTACAGGCTGGAGACTGGCTCGATAGAAAGCAACTTTGCAGAAAAATGTGCTGGAGAACAAGTTGGGCAAGAGTTGGCAGTGTGCGCTTGCAACAGCAGTACAGCTAGCTACATCCCGGGCTGTACTAACTGGAGTGCAGCCAGAAGGCCGGGGAAGTGATCCTTCTCCTGTGCTCAGCAGTTGCAAGTCCGCATGTGAAGTACTGTGTTCAGTTTTGGGATCCCCAGAACCAGAAGGACAATGGAAAGCCAACGAGATGGGCATGGGGCCACAGCACACGGTGTGTGAGGAGAGGTGGAGAGGACTGGGTTTGGTCATTCTGAAGAAGAGAAGGTTGAGGGGAGACCATGTGGCTGTCTACGACTGGCTAAAGAGAGGGTGCAGAGAAGATGGAGGCAGACTCTTCTTTCAGGTGCTCTGAGATAGGACAAAAGGAAATGGACACATAGTGCAGCACAGAAAGTTCTGATTTAAATGCAAAAAAATTGCCCCTGTGAGGATCGTCAAAACGTTGCGACAGGTTGCCAGGAGAGGCTGCAGCTTCTCCATCCTGAGACATGTGACTTGACACAACCTGGATGCAGCCCTGAGCAACGTGATCTAGTCGGGCCTCCATTGAGCAGTACTTTTGACTAGATGATTTCTGGAAGTCCCTTCCGAACTAAATTATCCTATGATTCTATTGGATTAAAATAAAAATGATAATTAATATTTTATTAATAATAATTAAAAAGGGGATTAAAATTGATAAATGTAGAAAGCAATTTTTAGATGAGAAATAAGACCGCTAAGGAGAGATATATGGCTGAAATTCCATACCTAGGAAAGATTGTAACAGTCGTACAACTCTGCTCAGTGGTAAAACAAAGATGGAAAAGAGAAATGAAAACAGATACATAAAGCAAATGGTGTGAAAGACAAACAGGTGGGAGTTAACAGGAAGTACATATTCCAAAGTAGAGCACATTCCAGGAAAAAAGAGGGAGAAAGTAATTGCAGGAATGAAGCTACCCTGCTTTAGGGGGAGGAAGGTTAATTTTTCAGTGCTGCTAATACAAAAATCTAAAAAACTGTGTGTTTGCTTCTGCCTTGTATTTGCAAAGGAGTGGAATAATAGGCTTTTGCCACAGTAAGGTGATAAAGCACATTGTATTTGTTTGGAGTCAGAGGTGAATTAAACAATAATTATCAGTGCTCAGAACTGGTCGAAGAAGTAGCAGGGTTAGAGATGTGAAGAAATCTGGAAAAAACCCATTTTTTTCCTGTTCTTTTGTCTCCCCCAGAACATTTTCTAGCTTATGTAAAGATCTAGATCACTATAGTAATTACTTGCTTATTGAGACTAAATCTTATTTACTTTAAGAGTGAGGAATGCTTTATGAATAATTTATTTAAACTGTGACAGTATTTAAGAAGTACTTATGCATGCGTATTACTTCCAAATAACACCAAATACAGCTAGCATGAAAGGTGGAGCTGCACTGTGCTCTGAAATTTGCGCATGTGGGGGTTTTTGTATTTCTACAACATGCAGGGGAAAGAAATTGAAAACATTAGCTGGTCTGCAACAAAAACCTTTTGCTGTATTCAGAGGGCTTAAAAACTATAGGTCGGTTGTTATACTGTAGCTACAACCCCCCCCATGACATTCTGAGATGTTACTTTGGGGAAGTCAATGAATTGTTCCTTTCTTTCTATTTAAATTGCACATCATTTCTAAAATAAACTGTATTAATATACATATATGCACACATATGCTTGGAAGTGTATATATGTTTGTATGTGAGCTGCTTTGGGCTAAAATTACACTGTTTGTGGTCTAACAAGAAAATAGCCTATCCCTTAATTACCCAGGGAGGATCGCAGAGGCCTTGACTACCAGGATGACACACTACCAAGCCTCATGAGGAAATGAGTTTTGAATTCTGGGGTTGAAAGAATTGGAGTCAGAGATTCTGATGTGAATGGTTAATACAAACCAGGGTAGGGGTACATCTGAGGCGTAACCAAAGGCCTTTTGCTGCGTGTTAACTGCAGGTACAGATAAAACATGCACAGTGTTCATAGCAAGATACTGGGTTCACTGCTAAATCTGCAAACCTACTTACTCCTTTCTGTGGTCTTGGTATTCATCCCTCTTGCGGCAGCTGCATCTCAGCAAAGGGAATTTTAACAGTTTTGAATTCACCCCTCTCAGGTTTTGGAGGGTTTTATGGGGTTGGTTTGTTTGAAGAATGAGAATGAAGAGGTGGGCCCTGATCTCTCTGTATTTTTCCTCAAGGACTTTTTTCAAGACCCTGTTTGCTGGCCTGCTTTCCAAGGTTATCACAGTCTTTGAACCTCTTTTGTAGGGAAGCTACTTCATGCCTTTCTCTGACAGGTGTCAGGTATTATAAAAGCTGAGACGGTAGCAATTATTACTGCCTTGTGCCATTTGTGCTCCACATCACAGAAGAGAAAAGCAGTCACAGTGCCTGTGCAGTCCACCATCCACATCAGGACTATATCTACTCTGGCGATCTCTTAAGTTGCTTCATTAACCTTCTGTGTGGGAACATCTATGCTCTTGCTTCTTCATGCTTCCTATTTCTTTATCTTTATAAGTAGCACCAGATACTGTCCTGTCATCCTAATTGCATCCAGATGGCAAGCGACTGTTTGATACTGGGAAAAAATGGACCTTTTTCAGGACAGATTTCTAAATGGGACACATTTACAGGTTTTTCCAGTGGTTTCAATACATAATCACTTCTATTTAGTCCTGGTGTTTCAAGGAGCTGTAAGTATATGCACTCGAAGAAACATAGGAATTTAAAGCAATTTTCTGCTTTGTAAGGATCTTGCATCTTAACTAAAAGATCTTTTTTTTTAAACTGAGCTAAAAAATTGTACTTTTAAGAACCTGAAACTGTCTTTTCCATAATATCTTCCTTCTTAAATATAACAGGGGGGAAAAAAGAAAGATCTGCTGGCATATTACTGTACCAAGATCACCTCCTTAAGGTGCCTGAAATAACAAGCTATCATACGACTTAATCACTTGTATGGAACATGGTCTTCCCCATGCAGACTGGAGAGCTAAAGTGGTTTGTTGGCACTTTTACTTGCTTTAGAGCTGTATCCGACTGCTATCATCAAAGGTAACGACACATTTAAATGAAACTGTGAAAAGTGGGGTTTAGTGATTTCTTGCACAGACACGTGAGAGGTTTTTGCTCTGTTTGACATAGCTGCCTGGATGTGAAGATCCCAGCTGAAACGAAGTCGGAAAAACTACAAATATATTGCGAGGGCAGCCTGGTTTTAAGTATGAGTTGAAAAGCCCTCCTTCATAATAACAAGCCTTCCCCCTGTACGAGGCAGCTGAATACTGCTCTTGTTTTCTACAGACTTTTGTTCTATGCCTGTGTCTTCTCTTCCCTGTGACCTTCATTCCCCCTTGGTCACCCTTTCCCATCCTGTCCTCCCTGCCCACCTATCTCCCTGCATTCTGTCAGCGGAGAGGTAGGTATCACTACCTATGCCCGTCTCGAATGACCAACAGTCAGATTTAACAAAAGAATTAAGATCTGAGTTCAGGCTACATTTGAGTCCCTCACAAATTGTCACTTACTAAAATTTCGTTCCTACAAAGGTATTCAGGTATAACACTGAAACCTCTTGTCCTCTGCCAAGTGTGGTCAGCAGTGGGGAGCTTGTACTGAGGTTACTGGGAGACACTAAAAGGAGGGCAGAAGAACAGATGAAAAGAGGTATTATGATATAATCCTAAAAGTCTAATTTTCTTTGGAAAGCAGAATTAAATGAATGTATTTTTTAACCTGTATGTTTAAATGTGTTTATCTCTGCGTGTTACTGTTTACAGCGTACAGTACAAGTTCGGCTACTGAACTTCTATACCTGCAGCAAATGTCTCGGACCATTTTCTGAGCACAGGCATTTTCTTCCTTAGCATAACTGACTAGATGAAGAATAAATTTTGTGTAAAATCCTTTATACATGCTCTAAGAGATCTTTTAATGATGCTTCAGATAGTCAATGATTGCAGTCACGTGAGGTTCAAACGCTCTAGCAGAGAAGACGGTAGAAAGAACACAAAGGGAACAGAGAGGCCTTTCTCCGAGTAAGCTACCGAGTTAAATTTAGCTGCTCCTAATGCCCAAATGAGTTTTCTCATGAGCTACCTCTACGCTCTTACATTATTATAACCTTCGTTAAAGAAATGTTAGCGGAACTTTATGTAGCTCATCAAATTCACTGAATTATTGTTCTGTGACTTCCTAACACCAAAATGTGGTATTAGAGGCAATAGCAAATCAGGGTGGAGTAGTGATGTCTTTTGGTAAGGGACAGTGTTGTCTTTTCATGAATTGAAATGTCATTAGTATCATTACAGTCATTATTCTGGATTCCACATCATACCTTCTATGTTTAGAACTTAACTATTACACTTAATAGTCAGTAGTTTTACAATGCATTTTTATTTGTGTGTAAAATAGTGCACGAAAAAAGGCAAGAATGTGCGTAAGAAAGATGGGGTAGTTTGTAAAACTCAGTTTATTTGAAATGGAACAGATTTGTTTTTAAAAATGATTTTTTGGGGGATGATGAAATTGAAAAAAAAAAAAAAGAGCTGGAAGTTTGTTTATTTGTTTGTGGTTTTATTTTTTTTTGTTTTAAGAGAGATGGAAGCAAAATTAACCTTTTTGCAGTCACCATGATTTTTTTCTTGGTCAGCGCATCATAGTAAGTCAAATACCATTTTCCTTGCATTGACTTCCAAGCCCTGGAGAAACCCATTCCAGCACGTTCTGACAGATAATGAAGTAACACCAGAAAAATCACAGCTATAGTAAGAACCTGTATGCAAAGCAGTTAGGATTCATGCTGCGGTCTCTATGCAGTGCCTTTCCTCTAAATGGATGCAGAAAGTAAATGTATTGCTGAAACACAGCTTCAGTAGAAAAGGGATGCTCCTCGTTATTTTCTGGAAATTAAGGAGGCGAAATGTACACAGACATTGTGTACTGTAAATGTGATGACAGAAAAACAGTTAAAATCGCTGGAGTGCAAGTATGGCTAGAGTCTATAAACTACTGCATTTCCTTTTAAAAAGAAACAGACAGAAAAGCCTTCTCTGTTTTAGTTGTCTTACTATGAAGTACTAAAACATTTACGTGCTGGTAGAGTCAATCCATCTAGCTTATATTTATATGCATCTATGTTTATGTGTATGGATACACATCTTGTTTGTGTAGTCTTCATTTCCTAAAAGCAAGCTTTGAACTACATCTAAATGGCTGAGAAATATGCTTTTATTGCTGCAAGTAAAAATAGAAACAGTTACAACATAAGAAGAGAAATATTTGAAGTATGAGGGAACTAAGGGTCCATATTCAGAATCCCAAAATACTTTGAGAAGTCCATTCCTAACTATGGCGTGGATGATGTGCCATGCAGCACTCACTGTGATTTTGCTTCTGTACCCAAGTTTCCCTTTCCTAGAGCAATGGAAAAACTCTCCTGTTATATGCTGGAGGTGAATTTCATCGCCCCACATATACTCTTAACTGAATCAGCATAACTAACAACGTCTGCCGCTAGACATTGGTCTGCAAGCAGGTAAACCAAGAACAATCTTGTATGACACTGCAGTGTTGCTGGAAGCCATCAGCTCACAGTGACTATAAATTATGGAAGAGCGGGAAGGAAAAGTATATCAAATGCAGCCAAAGTCATTTCAGAGATCTTGCCGAAAGAAAATGTTCCACTGTCTAAAAGTTATGGCATTTAGTAGTAGTTATGAATCTGAAATATGAACTCATGAAACACTAGAAACACCAAGTCAAAGTTCTGACCAAAAAAAGCTGGCAAATAAGGGAAAAGTAGCAGAAATGGAATTGTCGGTATAACAAAGTAATGGACCTCCACTACCAGGAATAGAATTCTTTAGAGGAAACTGTTAACGTGTTCAAGAATGAATGTGATGTCAGGTGCTTGAAGTGGACGACTTACAAGGTGTAAATGTCAAAGAATTTTCTTCTTTTTTCCTACTGAAAAAGCAAAACCTGAGAAAAAGCTAATAGTGTCAGGGCAATATCTGAAATCCTTAAAACATACTTTAGTATACTTCCATGTTTGTACTTAGAAGTACAAACAAGAGGTAGTGGTTAATAGATTTGACAAGCGAACAAAAATCATGTGAATACTTGTACTTCAAGAGAATAGTCTAAAGCCCTACAAATGCTGTTGCTGTTTGACTGCTTTTTGAAGGCTACAGCACTATCTCTAATGCTCAACCCTCCTGTAGATATTAATTAATAACTATGATGGGTTAGGCTCTTTCATGCTGTGAGATATCCATCAGCTGTGACAGAATGCCCTGATGATGGCATTATATTAGCTTACTTTACATATATTAGCTTACTCTGTACCATTGCTGGACAACAACAAGGCACGCCTGGTTCAGTTGAGGCTGTCTGGGTGACACTATGCAGCCGTCTCATCTGGGGCACATATTTGTCAGATAAGGAGGCTCCAACAAACACATAGAAAGTTTATGGTTCTTTTAGCTAAATTTTTTTGTAGTTTAGACTACTTAAGGAATCAGTGGGGTATTCTGTAACATCTTGCTAACGGAGAAGGAAATTTTGTATGGTCTCTATGATCAGTCTCAGTCCTGTGGGGCCAGACATTTCCATCACATACTTTAACAGTTGTCTCACCTCCAAAATACTTCTGATTTTTAGAGCATTTAAGGCTCACATGAACCACATTGCTCATAAATGCGATGTAGAACGTCACCATCTAAAATCCGTTGGTTCTGTTCACTAGAGGAGGGCAATAAACCTAAAGCTGATTAGCTGATTGATACTCCTTGTGATTCAGCTTCCCGTACTTCAAGCTCTGCTGCAGCTTTTGTTGTGGTTGCATTTAGCTGATGTCCCTGTACTTGGTTCTCGTTTTAGGAGTGAGAAATGGTATTTGTATGTGCCAGATGGTATACGAATAGTTCATGAGGCATGCTGGGATCATGAAAGTTGAAATAGTACATGCATATATAAAATTATCTTTGTATACATTTTTAATGAGAGTATTAAACAGGCATCTAGGGGGAGTAGATACAGCTCTTCTTATAATGGCTCTTCAAAATGATCAGACGGCACAAAAAGCTAAAGTTGAACTGTTTTCCCTCAACCTGAAGACTCTGTTTGGAATATAATGAAATCAGACACTATCTTCTGGTTAAGCTGTACACTTTCATTCATAAGTTAACACTGAAGACATAGCCTCAATCTATAAAACATGACTAAGAAAACAGCAAAGAATAGAAGACAAACTGTCAGACAGCAGTCAGAGAAAAGTCAATCCGTTCGCAATAGGCTGAGCAGTAGTTTGCAGTATTAGACAGCCTGTGACCTTTTAATATCTTTTGCTTGTCATGCCTTGCACACCTGAAATGAAATGCCATCATTTGTTATGTCGTACAGAATACTACACAGAAATGGATTAGTTTTTGGTGTTGGGTTTTTTAATCTTTAAAATCAATGTGGAAATACCTTTTTCTCTTAAGTTTGGAGTGCAACTTTCAGGTGTGATTTTTCAGTTGTTAAGGACTGCTGCTAAATCACATGCCTGTAAAAACTGGAAAAGAGCATAAGATTATAACCTAATGAGAATTAGTTTTGATTATTTGATTTTTTTTGTTCTAAACCCTCAAGGCAAGGATGGAGTAATGTCTTGCTCTTTTTGTTACTCTAGTAAAAATGAATAAAAATTGAAGGTGAAATTTTAATGCCCAGGAAAGTAATTCTACTTTCTGATATATGATACATTACGCAGGAGTAAGTTTTGAGCAATTTAATAGAATGATTACGGAGTCCCTTTTTCATCAGTCAAAGGTCATAGTGTATCAGTAAAGCAGCTATCAGATCTCGTAATTGAAGAACAATTACTGGACATATACTCATTTGATGACTTTCACAAAGTATAATTTTGTTATATAAAAGAGTGGAAAAGAGAAAAGCAAAAGTCCACCTTCTAAAAACATCTGCAATTGCATAGTATTATTTAGTAGATTAATAATGAGATACAGCTATTATATATGAAGCTACTTGCTTAACTTATTGATAATAAGCAAGATGTTGTGTGGTAGGTCAGTTCTTCATAGTCAGAATTTTTCTTCAAAGATCCTTCCTCTGCAGTAACTATTTCAGAAGACTCAGCTGGAAAATGAAAGACCGAACAAGCCACATCGAGAGAGTGTTACGTTGTTTTGAATTAGTCTTCCCAATCAGTGGAGGCAAATTTTACAGAGCATTTCAGAATGCCTTTTGCCTTTGCCTGAGTTCTTCCTGATACTAAAATAGAAATGGACTGATATTACTTTGGGTTGCCGGTCCATTGCCTGTTGTAAATATATGAAGAAAAAAGAAAATATAACAGAAACTATAATCTGAACAAACTACTCGTGATACAGACAGGGTTCTCCAATCTTCTAACCATAGAAATGTAAGATTGAAATACGTATTGGAATCTTTATTTCAGGAACACTAGAGAAAATGCATGGAGCGGGTGACAAAACATGCCTGTTGTTTATGGCATTGAACTCTTAACCAAAGATAATTATACTTTTGCGTCTGTGTTTTATATGGTTGATTAAAAATGAAGAAACATAACTTCATTTATAAAGTTAGAGAAAATGCCACGAAATTTAGAACAGTAATAGTTAGAATCTGCTGTCAAGGACTGGAGCAAATGGGGAAACATAATCCCCATATTTAAAAAAGGAAAAAAGGAAGACCCAAGGAACTACCAGCCAAGTCAGTCTCATGTCTGTGCCTGGCAAGGTCGTGGGGCAGATCCTCCTGGAAACTAAGGCACATGGAAAGTAAGGAGGTGATTGGTGACAGCCAACATGGCTTCACTAAGGACAAATCGTGCCTGACAAATTTGGTGGCCTTCTATGGTGGGGTTATGGCATTGGTGGATAAGGGAAGAGCAACCAACGTCATCTACCTGGGCTTGTGTAAAGCATTTGACCCTGTCCCACATGACATCCTTGTCTCTAAATTGGAGAGACATGGATTCGATGGATGGACCACTTGGTGGATAAAGAATTAGTTGGATGGTCGGGCTCAAAGAGTTGCAGTCAACGGCTCAGTGTCCAAGTGGAGACCGGTGACAAGTGGCATTCCTAAGGGGTCGGGATCAGGACCAGATTGAGTGCCCCCTCAGGAAGCTTGCCATCGACACCAAGTTGTGTGGTGTGGTCGACACACTGGAGAGAAGGGATGCCATTCAGAGAGAGGTGGGCCCATGCAATCCTTGGGAAGTTCAACAAGGCCAAATGCAAGGTCCTGCACATGGGTCAGGGCAACCCCAAGCACAAATACAGGCTGAGTGGAGAGTGAACTGAGAGCAGCCCTGAGGAGAAGGACTAGGAGGTGTTGGTTGACAGGAATGTCATGACCCAGCATGACGTGTGCTTGCAGCCCAGGCCAACTATATCCTGGGCTGCATCAAGAGAAGCGTGGACAGTAGGTCAAGGGAAGTCATTCTGCCCCTTTACTCCGCTCTAGTGAGACCCCACCTGGAGTCCTGCATCCAGCTCTGGAGCTCTCAGCACAGGGAAGACATGGACCTGTTGGAGTGGGTCCAGAGGAGGCCACAAAAGCGGTCAAGGGGCTGGAGCACCTCTCCTGTGAGGAAAGGCTGAGAGAGTTGGGGCTGTTCAGCCTGGAGAAGAGAAGGCTGCGGGGAGACCTTGTAGCAGCCTTCCAGTACCTGAAGGGGCCTGCAAGAGAGCTGGAAAGGGAATTTTGACAAGGGCATGGAGGGATAGGACAATGGGTATTGGCTTTAAACTAAGGCAGGGTAGATTTAGACTGGATATAAGAGAGAAATTCTTTGCTGTGAGGGTAGTGAGGCACCAGACCAGGTTGCCTAGAGAGGCTGTGGCTGCCCCCTCCCTGGCAATGTTCAAGGCCAGGTTGGGCTTGGAGCAACCTGATCTGGTGGAAGATGTCCCTGCTCATGGCAGAGGGCTTGGAACTAGGAGATCTTTCATGTCCCTTCCAACCCAACCATTTTATGATTCTATGAAATATGGCTTCCTATTACAGAAATATCAAATATTCCTTCTCTCCAGTGGTTTGTTTTAGCAAAGAGCCTTGGACAGTGTTAGAGCAAAGAAGTAAGTATTATTCCTTAAACCTAATGTACTGAAACATGTTAAAATTACTTCATATCATACTGCCTAGAGCAGTTTTGAAACTTGTTCAAGTGTTAAAGCTCTCCTTGAAAAAATCTTAAATAGCTAGGGAGAAAATGGTTTTCTTTTCCCTTGTAAAACTGCTGACTATTACCTACTCACATATTGAAGTACCTTGTAGTGCAGAGTGTAGTCTGGAACTGGAAATACGCCTGGGAACTAGAAATACACCTGGGAAACTGAAAAACCAAGTGCTGTCTGCTCTTCTGGATTTGTATGAAAAATCCTATCACTGTCAAGAGTATGTTGGCTGGACGTAGAGTAGAAATTTCATTTAGGAATATCTTCATCTTTTAAAAAAGCACATCTGTGAGAGGAAGGAAAATTTTGAACAGGAAAAGAAGATGAAAATTAAGAGCATGGGGATGTAAAATTGAGCTACAACGTTCTCTCGTATACTCTAAGGCATATAAAAATTTAAAATAGTGTGTGTAAGACTTGCAAATCCCAACTTCAGAATTGTGTTCCAGCTAAACAATAGACGTGTGTTTCCTGTTGCTCTCTCCTTTGATTGAAAATGTTAATCCTTACCAGTGTCAATACAGCTTCCATTCGTGTACATTAAGGGATTTATCACAGCAGTTTTTTCATCCCCTGTATCTGTCCTTGCTTGACAGCTTTCCTGCCCACCCTTGGTGGCATTTTCTTTCTCCTTGCTTGCAGATACAATCACAGTGACCACAACCTCGTTCTTAATAACTCTCTGAGGCAGCTCCTTTTTTGCTGTCCTTTGCCTTCAGCCACATGCTTTACTTTTGGCAGCAGCCTCTCTGCTGCCGAAGAATTGCACTCTCCTTTTTTCCTTTTTCAAGAGCTCTTTCATAAATGTCTTCACCTGTAGACATCCCTTCTCAGCCTCATGTTCAGGTGTCATGTGTGTGAAAAGAAGGGGATGATCCTCTGAGAACGGAGTACATCTAGGTTGGTCCTGGACCCTAGTGGTTAGTAGACACACGTATATGTATATACATATGTATGCTTTTCCATTTTGATTACAGAAATATGCTTCACTCATCTCTCTGGCACACAAAGTGTACACTCTCATTCATCTGTGATATGACCACTGAGATCGCCTTAGACACTTGCTGATGAAGAAAACCTTCCACTTTGAATCCTCTTTCTGGTTTCCCCTGTTAGGTTTAAACTTCTTGTTCTTTGCAAAGTTTTGCCTTTTCTTATTTATCCACCCTTCTGCTTTATTTCACGCAGCTCTCTGTGCAGCCTAGGATTTTTTAGACTAAGGGAAGTCCACCTCGTGTGGTCCTCTTATCTCTAGGCACCGTAAAACAAATGATAGTGAAAGCATTCCTCCAGATGATTACTTCTCCCAGTGTCTGCTTAGGGCAACAGCAGTTTTCATCCTTGGTCCAAAGTGGCACATGGACTTTCTGTGAACAAAACCCTGTCTGTAGGCAAATCTCAGTGAGGAAAAAGGATGACTGCTACCACTACTACTACTACTACTCATCTGTCATTGGCACGTACACGGATGTTTTGAATATGGGGGATTCTTGGGAAGGAGAGTGGGAAATCTGCCCTGTTTGGATGTGCTTGGACTAGCTTACAGACTGTAGGTGACATGCTCCTCGCTGAAGAGAACTGCGTTGCAGTTAAAATTGTTTGTAAGAGAGTACATTTTTCTTGGATTTAGACAAGAAGAATGTGAAATTTTTGTTTAAATTGCTTCACATGAATCACAAGAAAAATGTATAGTTTTGGCTTCTAGCATACCAAACATTCTTCTTATCCTAGGAAAACAAACTCATTTTCAGGCATCAGGTTCACACTGCTTTTCTCACTTTGTGAGTAGAGACCACTTCTGGGAAACAGTTCCTAGTGCATCAAATGTTGAAAACTACTAGAGGAGGTGTTTGCACATGAATTAAACATCAAGCGACTTGGTATTTGACAACTGCTCTGTTTAATTTTGTGTAACTGTGATCGAAGCTACAGCTGGCAGTCTGACAGAAATACATTTCCTAGTTTGTTGAAGCATTCTGACACAATCCAATCATAAAACTTATTGAATCTCTCCAAAGTGAGATTAGAGAAGATTTTTAAATCTATTTTTCAGTTAAAAAAAAAAATTGCATGAGCATAGGAAAGGGATCTGCTTGAGACCTCTTAGGTGGCAATATCCAGTTGTGTAGTGTTGCCTGCAGCTGCGTTGTGCAAGTCCTTACACGAATGAAGGCTCTGCCTCTCTGAGTTAGATTTCTTAGCCTTACTAAATCTATTTGAAGTGTATGTCAGAATTTCACCCCTGCTGCTGGTCAGAAACCTTTTCCCAACTTCTATCCTAATTTTAGTAATGAATATTTGATAGCCGTTGCAACTTTTATCACATTTTTCCTTTTGTCTTACTAGTATTTACTTTATTCGATGTTTTTGTAAACAGTAGTCATAAGGTTTTTTCTTTTTTCTTTGTGTTATGTGCACCAAACACGTCTCTGCTTCTCTGGTAAGACAGACTTTCTCTTTTCTTGCTTCATCTGAGTGTTTTTTCTGTAAACCATTTTCATGTTTAAGGGCTATAAAGATGAACTGCTCATATGATGAAGAGGGAAGTTTTCCAGTGCCTCATACACCACCATTAATGTTTACTCCTTTCTGCTGGAGGGAAAAAAAAAAAGTTTGAGAAATATCAAGTTGAAATACATCAAGATCAAATTTGCCTTTCCTATTGCAATATGGCAGGGACCCAATAACATGTGCTGTGCTGCACAGCAGAAAACAAGGTGAGTGTAAGCATGACTATAATTAATCAGGTGAAAGATCCGTCTGTTGTGTCTCCCACATTGTTCATAAGGAAATGCCTGGGGAAAAATCAGAACAGAGAAAATACGTATGATGCTTCTATGTAAAACGCTTCTCTCTCCTAATTAGGTTCAGCTTAGAGACTTCTGGAGTCACATGTGGTGTTGAGTATTTCCTAACCTTCAGTGGATTATTTCTTACGTGCTTTCACAGCTTCCATTCTTAATCCCATACAGGCCTTTAGTACCCACAACTTTTTGTCGTTAGAAGTTTTACAGGTGGCTGCCCCTTTGCTGAGTTTCATCTCTTCGTGACTGTTTTGAATCTACTTTTGTCTGATGCCCAGTATGTCTTTACCTAGGAAGAGAGTGTGAAAAACTTATTCCTCTTTCACTCTCTCCACATCCCTTGTGATTTTGTAGACCTTCTTCATATTCCAAGGAAGTAATTTATTTTCCAGATTGAAGACTTACAGATTGCTGAGTTGTTCTACATACAGAAGTTTCATTCCCTACATCTTCTACATCCTAAGTGAGATGAGGGAACTAGAACTTCACATTATGTTCAAACTGTACATCAACCATGGTTTACAGTGGCGTAACTGTATTTTCTGCACTCACATGCTAGCATTTAATTTACTTTTTAACTGCTAGTGAGTGTTGAGCTGTTTCATAGAACTGCCTATTATAATCCTAAGGTCTCTCTTCTGAATAGCAATGGTTAGCTCAGAGCTCATCATTTTTATGTGAAACTAGGATAGTCTTTTCCCTATGTGGCACTTCACATTTATCTACACTGAATTTCAGTAATTCGGGCTCGTAAGACATATTCTGCTGCCATTCTTCACAGTGCTCCCTCACTCTTACTGCTCACTCCAAAGAACTTGGTGCTATCAGCAAACTTTCTTATCTCTCCGCTTACCCTCTTTCTTACATGGTTTACGAGTTTGCTGAACACTACAGGTATCAGCACAGCTCTGCTGGAGATTTCCACTGTTAGAACTCAACATTTTCTACTGCTTCTCTTTTAACCAGTTATTTTACCATTGAAGCACCTTCCTTTTTACGCTAGAACTGCTTCGTCACCTTAACAGGCTTTGGTGAGGGAGATTTTCAGCAGCGTTGTGGAAAGCTTAATTGATCACATTAACCAGATCACCTTTATCTGTATGTATATTTGCTCTTTCAATGAACTTCTGTGGGTTTGTAATGAAGGATTTTTCGGTAAAAGCCAAGCTGACTCTTCTCCAGCAGATCATAATTAGTCAGGTGTCTGCAGTAACTCTGTTCTTTATGCTAGTTTTTAAGACTCTGTCTGAGACAGATGTCAGGCTTACTGGTCTGTAATTCCCTGGCTCTCTGGAGGAGGATTTTTAATAATTACTACCTTCCTGTGGTTAGGCACCAAAGCAGTTTTATGTGAGAAGTTATTCGCCATGATTAACAATTCAGGTATTTAATCCTAGAGTTGCTTTAGAACCCATGGGTATTCACTGTCTGACTTTTGACATTTGTTACGCTTCATTTTCTCCGTTTGTTCTAAAACTGCTTCAGCCTGAACCCTTGACAAAATGCCTTAGAAGGAAGAGGTGCACCAGGGAGATCACCCCAGCTTCGTCCACAGAATGTAAAGGACACATTTAACTTCTCTGCCATGGCTTTCCTTTTGTGTTCTGTTTATGTCTATTCATCTGCTGAGTCCCTGCTATATTGCAATAGGAAAGGCAAACTTGATCTTGACATATTTCAACTTGATATTTTTCAAATATCAGAGCTCCCTGTTCAGCCAGGCTGGTCATCTTCCTGCCGGTTCGTCCTGCAGCACATGGGGACAGCCTGCCCCTGTGCCTTGAAGACTTCCTCGTTGAAGAATGTCCAGCCTGCCTGGACCCCTTTGCCCTTCAGGACTCTCTCCCAGGGGACCCTCTCAACCAGCATCCTGAACAGGCCAAAGTCTACCTTCTGAAAGTCCATGGTGGTGGTTTTGCTGGCCCCCCTCTTAACTTCACCTCGAACCGAGAACTCTTGTCATTTCACGGTCACTAGGCCCAAGACGGCCTCCGACCACCACATCTCCCACCAGTCCTTCTCTGTTAGTAAACAGCAGGCCTAGCGAGGCATCTCCCCTGGTAGACTCACTTACCGTGACCTCGTGTCATCTGTGCATTAGCACAGACCTTGCTTCCTCTGTCCAATTCGTTAATGAAATAATACAAAACCCAAGAACGATTCTTGGGAAACTCAACCAATGCGCTCTTTTCTCCTAGTTCCCTTGTCATGTTCCTTTGGCTCCTTTCCAAATCTCATGCTATGTGCCATCTTCTCCATCTCAATTACTAATCTCATGAGTGAATAGCAAACAGTACATTGAAATCTGCCTATATTCCTTCCTGTTATAAAAAAACCCAAACCAAGCAAACCCAAAAAACTGTCTTGCAGAAGTAGCAGCAGATGGGTTGGCTTAACTCTGTCCTTGATGGATTTTAGTGTTTCCCAGAGATGAATACATCTTGCTTTGTTCTTTGCCTCAAAATATACTTAGCGGTGAGTAAGTTTGTGCTGAAAGGCTGTGGTTTGTTGGGTAGTTATTTTACCTTTCTTAAACTTCATAAATAGGTAAGTTGTCTGTGAATCCATGTCTTTCCCCATCCTTTTGTTCCCCACTCTTTTTTGTCCAAATTTGATAGATTAATAAATCCTGGCAAAAGGATTTATCATTTCATGCATTATTTTCTTCAGTCTGTTTTGGTTGAAATTATGTCTTCTTAGACATGTCTGATATTGTGCCTTCAGGATTTGTTTCTGATTCCCATTCTGAACTATTCTTTCCCATTAGCTAGTTTGCTTTTGCACTTCACATCCAATTTTGTCTACCTTAAGGAAAAAACAAAAACCTAAGTATTCACTTTGCTAACACCTTATCAATACCCAATTATCACAGCGTAGTATCTCTATTCCTTTTTCTGTTGTCTCTTAGTTTCTGTTGTGTAGCAAAAGGATCTTTCTGTTTAATACTTTTTGCCCAGTTCTCAGGTGAGAGTCACTCTCTACCTGAAACTTAGTTGCCGATGGTCCCCTTGATTCGGACAGTAAGTTTATAAGAGGTTGTACTTAGGGAGGGTCTGTGCAAAAATAGAGAACATCACATCATTCATGTAGACCGTAACACTGCCTCTGTACCAAAACTTTTCTGTTGATGGTCAGCCCTGCTGCTTGAGGGAAGGATCACTTGGCCTTTACTGAGCCATAAGCAAGGAGTATAGGATTGTTCAGATTTTCAGTAGCAGAAGAGCTTTCATTAAGGTTAGGACAATTTAGGAAAATACTTATGAACTCCTTTAAAAAAATCACACAAAAATGCAATATTTTATATTTTCTTTTTTAAAAACTCAATCCTGTCTAGTAACTATGGTAAAGAAATTTGTGAAAATATACTATTTCTTCACTATACAAACTTAGTGAAATTCTGGATGGTACATGCAAGGCTTAAATGATAACAAGCACTACTGTACATTCCAAGAGCATCTTATCCTATTGAGCAGGCAGCACTGAAATTTTCTGCCGTTTCTGAAACATGAAATCAACTTGTAATAAAGTAGAGACTTAATCAGACCTAGCAACTCCGCAATGCATCCACTGATTTCCTGATTTCTGCTGTTTCCAGGCCTTTGTCAGCAGAAGTTGCCAGAAATGTGGATGTATTTGCTGGCTCTGTAATTTTAAATGACATTTTTTTTCTCTGTTCTTTTGTCTTCCCTTCCCCACTTTTTTCTTTTCCTTGTTTTTTAGCACTTGAGGGCTCAATACTATCGTTACAGTACTTAGTGTTTGACTTTTTCTACAAAACTTCATTCATTTATGACTTTTATGATCTTTTAAAGTGCATCAGCACACTTACAGTCTGAGAAGACATGTTTATTTTAAATTCAGAATTTAGATAGAAATGTAAATAGTGTATGACTTGTAGATGTCTAAATTGATGAACTTTCCCCTGAATAGAAAGGCAGCATCTCACTTGGGCCTAGAACGGGTCAGGTCACTCGCTCAGATATTTCAAACACCATGTCGAGATGTAGCTGTCAAAGGCAAGCACACAGCTTCAGCCTCACACAGCAATTTTCCAGCGTAGCCCTAAGGGTGTAACGCTACTTGCAGGAATACAGCATTGCATAGCTGTGATTAGGGCCGACTCCTTATATATTCTCGTCATTTACTGCTGTAGTTCTTTTTCCCTTAACAGAACAAATCTGTGAGGAGTCAGCCCTCAGCATTCTCATTTACAGGTGACGTGCACAGAAAGCAGAGCTGACTTACTGACTGACCCGGTGGAGCAACAGATAAGGTACTCGGTATTCGAGCTGAGAAAAGTTCTGAAATCCTTCCTCTTAGGAGCACCTCTCGGGAGTGAGCAAACCACCTTCCTAAACACAGGCTGTGACTTAGATGTCTAGGTGTTCTGCTGAGATACACTGGGGTTGTTTGGAAGGAGCAGCTGAAGAACCTGAGCTACGGTTGTGGAGTTGAAATGAGCGTTTAGAAGCTTTTCACATATATTCTTCAACACTGGCCATTTATGTGCAGTCTTACACTGAGACCTAACTTAGGTATAGATTGATTTAATAACCATCCTTTATCCTGTATGAAAAGGTAGTATAAAGATGCACTGTGTTTTAAAAATAGATTTTGTTAGCTATGGATTAAATGAGGGACAATAAGAGCCTGGTATGTGGTGGTTCTGGGTTTTGTAAATACACAACTCTGGTAACAGTCTTAAAAAAATCAGCCTCATTCTGTATTATTTGTATTCATTTCTGGCGTGTAATTTTTCCATTTTTTTTGTTTATGGTACCATTCCATAGACCCAGGGTAGCACTTTAAAATGATGCCTTTGTGCTAGATTGTGGAATCATGGGTGGAGCACGAAGCGTTTTGAGTCGCATTATTTGACTCAATTATTGAGTCTAAACATGATGATGAATTTGTCGGCCCGGACCAGATGGACCCCAGCATAAATGTAATCTGATAGGACTGTGGTGTTTTTGTTCCCAAGCATTGTTGCCATCACTGAGCCCAACGGCAAAAATACTAACTGCTGTAACTGAAGAAATACAGAGGAGTTTATGTATGAACGTTCTACTCTACACATTCCTACGGCGTGGAATACCTGGTTGTGATGTGGAATTAGCTGTTACCAGAACACTCGGGTAGACCCTTATCTGAACTCCTTCTCTGAGCTTAGTTCATAGTGCTGGAAGGTCAGGGTGCTAGGAGACAGCCCTAGGGCAGGGTGGGTCTCATGCCCAGCCAGATTTGCGGTGGGCAGCTGGAGCACAGCTCCGTTTCCCGCGCTGGGGTACCTGCAGCAGAATCCCAGAATGTTCGGGGTTGGAAGGGACCTCTGTGGGTCCTCTAGTCCAACCCCCTGCCGAAGCAGGGTCACCTACAGCAGGCTGCACGGGACCTTGTCCAGGCTGGTCTTGAATATCTCCAGAGAAGGAGACTCCACAACCTCCCTGGGCATCCTGGGCCAGGGCTCTGTCACCCTCAGAGGGAAGAAGTTCTTCCTCATGTTCAGCTGGAACTTCCTCTGCTTCCATTTGTGCCCATTGCCCCTTGTCCTGTCACTGGGGCCTCAGGCTGGTGGCTCAGCTCGGACCTCCTGCACCTTGTGTCACGTCTGCTGGACTGAGAGGGATGTCTTGGTTATTCTAGCGTGTCTGTCACTAGGCACTTTGATTTGGCACCTGAATTAAGCTCTTGGAGTTGAACCCTTTTACCCCAACTCAGAAAAGCATCTCATTTCAAGATGACACATTTTAGCTGTTTAACGTAATTCTACCTAAGCGTGTGCATGGTGTTAAGCATGTGATTAAGATGTGCTTAATGTTCTGTAATTAATTCATGCTTCTGCATCTTGTTTCTGCTATCTTCATGTTCTGTGTTGCAGATCAAACCTCTAATGGAAGGTGTAGGAGGAGTGCCCCCTCCTTTGCAGAGACACGAAGTGGCAAGGCGTACGCACAGAACGCCGCTTCAGCGCCGCGAGCTGCCGTGTCCCACCTTCGGGACGAGTTCTGCTGCCTCTTGTTACTGGGCCCAGACCTGTGAGGGAGGGATGCACCACCGCACAGCCCCGGGCAGGGCGGATGAGCTCGGTCGCGGGGATAGGCAGGCAGGTAGGGCTGGCTGTCCAGCTGCAGCCCCAGGGGAGGCTTTAACTCTGCTGTGAGGTGCTGTCTGCCGCTGCTTCTCGACACTTTGCACTATTTGCCTTCCCAGTGTGGCACGAGATGCAGATCACGCCAGGACTGTGGCAAGCTATTGGGAGAAAGAGGCTGTTGGGGTGCTTACCTGCCTTCAGCCATCTCTGTCTTTTACCATAGCAGTTTGTTTCCTATGTGTTGTTATGACAGTGAGCGAAAATAAAGTTTCCTCAAGTGCTGTAATTCCAGTGAGAACATCAGGACTTGCGATACGCAATGTAAAACTGTTAGAAAGTCTAGCATGGTCATCTGGTGCTCAAGATAGCTTGCAAAAAATAATTCAATAGTGTCTATAAACACCTTCTTGAATTTTTCACTCTCTACATCTCTTGGGGGCGCAGGATGATCATCATTTTGCGTACATCAATGTAAGCGCAGTTGAGCTTAGTACTGACATATAGTCTAATTGGCTTTAAAATGGAATTTTGTTTTTTGAGTGCTGATTTTCGGGTAGCGATTTTCTAATTGATTTTCTCTTTATGAAGGACCATTGATTCATTCCCTTCAATGAAACTCAGTTGGCTTCCCAAAAGAATTTATGAAAAGCTGCTGAAAACAAGGATCTATCACTGCTGCTTTCTTTCCACCTTGCTTTGCTCTCCATTCTGTATAAAGTATATTCTTTGTATTCTTCCCTAAGCAAGCTTAGACTAACAAGGCTACACAACTGTAGTGGGTATATATATGAGTTTGAAATGAGCTCTCTGAAAAAAACGCATCTTTAGTCAAAAATGGATTGAACTTTTGTGACATTCTTCCTAAAAACTAGATATTCATTGGGGCCTCTGATACATTAAAATGACAGCTGTTTAACATTTGTGCCAGAGTTATTCTAAGCAATGAGTTTGGAGCGCACAGAGATGATCTGAACTGATGTTATGTTACAAAAACAGGAATGACAATTTTTAAATGGAGGTGTGAGCTACTGTGTTACCATGTTGCTTTTGGTGATCTTGTGTAAGAAGAGGTGGAATCCTGATGTTTGAGCCAGTGACACAGCAAGAGAATGATTTCAACAAAAAATGGATGGAAACCCATGCTGTTTTCTCAGTCTGATTTTACACATGCAGTTGGGGGGGGGGGCCGAGGGGAGCTAGTGTCTGTAAAAGAAAGGCTATACAGATTTCACAAACTAGATCATGTTGTCATTTTGCAAGCTCTTCAAGGCAAATACCAGTTTTGATTAATTATCTGGTTATTTTGATGTAATTGAAGTATAGCCAGTGTTTTCTTATCCTAGTTTGACATGTTCCTGCAAAGGGGAAGTTATCCCTGATAGTGAACTGTTTTTTAATACAGAACAAAAGATGCAATGAGACCCAGTGACTGAACGAACCAGACGTAGTCCAAGAAGAAATAATGTGTGTTTTTAACACTGAATGTTGGTAACCATTGGAAGAGCTTCCATAGGGATGTGATCGATTTGATTTTCCATCACTTCCGGTTTTGAAATCAAGACTGAATAACCTTATGAATATCACACTATAGTCCAGACTGAGAAGTCATTACCTAAACTATTGCATGGGAGTTGCTGCTCTGTGTCTGCTGAGCTCCAGACTAGATTATCATAATGCTCCCTTCGGCCTCGAACGTCAATGAGTGTCATTTGATTTATTTCTTTTTTTTAAGCAAGCAGGGATGTAAAAACAGTGCATGGATTGTTGTTGTTTTTAAAGGATCGGTGCATAAATAATAGCTAATTAATTCTCAGCAAACACTTCTGAGAGTATTATCTCCGTTTTACAGACAGAAGGAGTTTCAGAGACATTGGGCTGTTAGTCTAAGTTCACACAGCAAGTAAGCAACGAAGCACAACTGCCGACGGTCATTCCTGGCTGCTGTGCTTGTCCTATTTACAGGTATTTACAGAGCGTTATCAAATGGCTGTAAAGATGTTTCCTGCAGGTGCCTCCTGCAATGCTATAGAGAAACAGAGTAACGTTATGATAGCCTCCTCCTTTTGAAGAGCTCCAAATTTGTTTTGAGTACTTGCGAGCCTGTTTTCAAAATACTCTCAAGCCATAACTAAATTAGTCTAGAAAGCAGGGAAAGTGAAAGATCCTGGTTCTTTTGTCTTTCCTCTCATGCTCCCTAAAAACAACCACAAAGAGTGTTTTTGGTTTCTCTCATGTTAGTTGTAGAGAAAGGAATATACCAAACTCATCAATAGCAACACGATCATGGAGTCTTCCCTATGAAAGCTGGTGATCCCAAGAACACCTGCCGTTACTGGAAAACAGCAATGGCACTGTGACATAGCTTTGGAAAAAAGAATATGCGAGAAGGTTCGCTGCGTATCTACCAGCCTTTTCGTGAGCCATTTCAGCCTTTGCATAGGAACGAAACCACACTCCGTCTTTCCTGTGCTGCTGCAAATGCTTGTCACAGGCGAGTAGATCATGTAGGGCAAATATAGAGCCCTAATAAAGATCTTTGTACGTCAGAATTCCCACCTTCTGCTTCTACATGGGTAGTAAAGCATGTGAGGCTACTCATGACATGGGCGTTGCTCTGGTGACCTACATCTCTACATTGCATTCTGTGCAGCACTCGTAGAGGCACTCAGCCCTGCTTTAGCGATAGACTCAGGCGGCTGCGATGAAGTCACGCTAAACTCAAAATGTCACTGTCTGCTTGGTCAGGGAAGCATGTCTCCTGGATGCCAAAAATAAATACACCAGAAATACCTGTGTCAGATAAAATTGCCCATGCTGCGTGAGGAAAAAAAATAACTTGCACACGACAATTGACTGGAAATGTTCAATCCCCTAAGATTTATAACACAGCTTAAAATTAAATTTAGGAAGTTTCTGTTGCAGGCAAGTTAGACCATTAAATCACTTTACTATTCATTTTACGAATTGTAAGGAAAAGAAGTGGACAGGTGATCAAAATCTTAAAAGCTTTCCTTCTTTTAATTATTGTTTTCAAAATAGATTCGCCTTTGCTGGTTATTAAACAAGGTTTTTGATATGTGGAAGTCCTCCTACTTCAGATGCTAACAAGTATTTGAGGGCTTTTACCAAAAAGATGGCTGCACAGTCACTTTCAGAATAGTATTTGATGTGAACCTGAACAAAACAACATCACAGGGAAATTACAGAGGCATATTATCTCTGTCAAGGGGAAAAATATGACTCCTGAAAGAATACAGTTGGAAAAGAGGTAATGGGATGAGACTGGATTATTTACTTTGGAACAAAAATAGCACCTTCAGTAGCTCTTATTCTGTTGTTGTCTCTTTTCTTAAGACATTTGATAGTTTATTAAATTCCCAGGGTTTCCAATCAGTGATTGCTTCTTACTCTAAACTTCTGATATGAATATAGAATCATAGAATCATAGAATGGTTTGGGTTGGAAGGGACCTTAAAGATCATCTGGTTCCAAACCGCTGCCATGAGCAGGGACATCTCCCACCAGCCCAGGTTGCTCAGAGCTCCATCCAACCTGACCCTCAACACTGCCAGGGAGGGGGCAGCCACAGCTTCTCTGGGCAGCCTGGGCCAGGGCCTCACCACCCTCATGGTGAACAATTTCTTCCTAATATCTCATCTAAATCTGCCCTCTTCTAGTTTACAGCCCTTCCCCCTTGTCCTATCACTACACACCCTTGTGAAAAGCCCCTCTCCATCCTTCCTGTGGGCCCCTTCAGGTACTGGCAGCTGCTCTAAGGTCACCCTGGAGCCTTCTCCAGGCTGAACAGCCCCAACTCCCTCAGCCTGTCCTTGTAATATCAGGCACCTTTGGCGTGAAGGCTGAGCTGCCATTTCACGTTGTCAGAATGGGCTTAAGCAGAGACACGAGTATCTGCAGTCTGTCCAAAATATTTCTGTCGCTTTCATCTTAGCAGAAAAAAAAAAAAAAGTTAACTGGAATAAATCCCTGAAGAAAGAGGTAACTTGTAATAATTCAGATATTTCTTTGCACATTCCTTTGTAAAATATTCTTCTGGCTTTTTGGTGTAATTTCAAAAGGCCAAGTTGTTCAGACTGTCCTTATTTTCCTAGAAAGGTGAGCATCTTTTAGATGCAAGCTGAAGGACAGGCAGACAGGTTTGAAGACTGTCACATATTGTAATTCTGCCTTTGGGGATTTCTTAATGATATTCCTTTGATCAGTTTGAAAGGATTATTCTCAAGAGTCCAACTCCAGGTATTCTTCCTGAGATAGGAATTTTATGTTTGCTTGCACTTTTCGGTACAACTCTCTGCATTTGGAACCCTTTTAGCCTTGTACTGAGTTTTAGAAAGGATCCAGATGCTTTTCATTGATGTTTCCGATATTTATATTTGGTTTAGATTTTTTTTTCTTGTATCCTGGGTCATAGATCAAAAGATTTTAAACCTGTAATCCTTCATCCAGAAGATCTTGGCTTAAGGTAGGGATTTACAGAGTGTGGGCTCTGCCTGGGGCAAACAGGAGAAAAGGAAAGGAAAATGGCTGGAGACTTCCCATATCACAGTTAGTGTTGGTAACTGCATCCACCTTTGGAGTTCTTGATTTCAGTGCATGCAAAGTATTTTAGATAAGTTATTTGTATTTTCTTTCCTCTTGACATGTTCAGAGAGTACTGCAGCTACAGCCAGAAACTGAGACATATATTAGTGTTAGATGGCAACAGTAATAATTTTCCTTTTTTTTGTTTCCCTCTAGACATTATTTCCTGAATCTTGACTTAATGTTATGCATGTATTTCGTTCCTTTCATAAACCTTACAACTTGGAAGCAACGAAGATACAAACAAAAAGCTGCAAAATTATATAAAATGCATACTTCTCAATTTCCTATAATTTTAATGCATTTTGTAATGTTTAAATATGTTTTAAGGACAGCTGAAGACATGTTCAAAGAAAGCTTATTATTTTGTTGTTATCCAGTTTTACTTCCCATTACTGGGAAGCTCATTTGAGTTACGGAGAAGTAAAATTGCTATTTGCAATTAACTATAGTCACAGCATTAAACAGGTACTGAAAGGATACTGGAAAAACACCTGATAATTAAATTTTTGTCTTCCAAGATTTTTTTTTGTTATCTCAATATACAATATTAACTTCAAAATTGAAACAATACACAATAACCAGACTTTATTCATTACAGCTTGATTTACGATTGTATTCCTGTAACAAACGATTTCAGATACGGCGCGTGTTTTGGTTCAGGGTTGTTTCTTGCCCACTAATAGTCTAGGCAGAATTGCAATGACCTGAAAAGTAGTCTTTGGACATTTCTGTGATTTCATGTAGGAATGAAATCTACTCATAACTGAGAAGCGTTTATCTTAAAAATTTACCATCCTGATTTCCTCATCACTCGAAACAATATGAAAACAGCAAGTATAGTAATTTTTGATTTACAGTTATAAATTGAAGTCACAGATTAAGATTTTCTATCATGGAGAGAAAACTGTGTTTAGATTAATGTATAACCAATTAAGAGCTCAAAAGCTTTATTTAGTTGCTACGTCCTTACTGAATGTAGAAGATTCTAAACAGTATTTAAAATAGGTTTGGCCTTGGTACTTTTTCCTGCAGGGAGTTTCAGAGTCTGATAATCCGATGCACTGAGTGCAGGGGGCATGGAATGATATTGCTATGTTTGTACCTGTCTCTCAGATGTGCCTTCGCTAGTAACAGCCTCAACTTTTTGGGTTGCAAAGTTTCATAGGAGTAACACAGTAGAGTAGTGGAGTTGTGTAGAAGAGACACAAGAAGCTATGAGGCCAGAGTGGCGTACAAGGAATAAATACTGTTCTGAAAATCACTTAAAAGCTATTTAAAAAGCATCGGAGTGTATGAAAATTGCCAAGCACATCAGTACTAGAGAGGAAAAGAAGCCAAGGACCACCAGTGTTCCTCTGTGCTCACCCTTCTCAAGGTGAGAGCTTCTGTTGCCGTTGAGCTCGGTAGCCCAGCAGCCAGTGATCAGACAGCTGCTGCTGATATTATTTTAGTGACGTTTACAGTTGTGTTTGATTAGTTTGGAACCACATTCTTCCTGTCTCTCTTTCCTTACAGAAAACATATAGAAAGTAATTTTTGTCTATTAGTGAATAAAACCTCACAACTATCTGGGAGAAAAGCAGTTTTAATTTTGTCTCTATAATCATTTCACACTGTTTGTTGCATTCTTTTTGTTTTAATGCGAATAACTTTTGGAACTAAGTTGTTGATTAGTGGGACTTTATAAATGCTTATAAATATCGGCAGGGTGGGTGTCAGGAGGATGGGGCCAGACTCTTTCCAGTGGTGCCCAGTGACAGGACAAGGGGCAATGGGCACAAACTGAAGCAGAGGAAGTTCCCTCTGAACATGAGGAAGAACTTCTTCCCTCCGAGGGTGACGGAGCCCTGGCACAGGCTGCCCAGAGAGGCTGTGGAGTCTCCTTCTCTGGAGATATTCAAGACCCGCCTGGACGCGGTCCTGTGCAGCCTGCTGTAGGTGACCCTGCTTCGGCAGGGGGG
>Ga0065711_1027708_pt1 | contig 46594 bp, 30 predicted proteins | sample Hoacrofraction12_FD_59098 | JGI IMG/M metagenome (GOLD analysis project Ga0065711, IMG submission 59098) | Hoatzin crop microbial communities from Cojedes, Venezuela - Epithelial fraction 12 v2 (version 2) | ecosystem: Host-associated > Birds > Digestive system > Esophagus > Crop | place...
ACAACCCCATGCACCAGTACAGGCTTGGGGTGGACCTGCTGGAGAGCAGCTTTGTGGAGAGGGACCTGGGTGTCCTGGTGGACGACAGGTTAACCATGAGCCAGCAGTGTGCCCTTGCTGCCAAGAAGGCCAATGGCATTCTGGGGTGCATTAGGAGGAGTGTGGCCAGCAGGTCAAGGGAGGTTCTCCTTCCCCTCTACACTGCCCTAGTGAGGCCTGATCTGGAGTACTCTGTCCAGTTCTGGGCTCCCCAGTTCAAGAAAGACAAGGAACTACTGGAGAGAGTCCAGAGGAGGGCTACAAAGATGATTAGGGGACTGGAGCATCTCTCCTACAAGGAAAGACTGAGGGAACTTGGCTTGTTTAGCCTGAAGAAGACTGAAGGGTGATCTTACAAATTTATTCTTGTAAATAGCTTAAGGGCAGGTATCAAGAGGATGGGGCCAGGCTCTTTTCAGTGGTGCCCAGAGACAGGACAAGGGGCAACGGGCACAAACTGAAGCACAGGAAGTTCCAGCTGAACGCAGGGAAGAACTTCTTCACTTTGAGGGTGACAGAGCACTGGAACCGGTTACCCAGAGGGCCTGTGGAATCTCCTTCTCTGGAGAAATTCAAAACCTGCCTGGACGCGGTCACATGCAACCTGCTCTAGGTGACCGTGCTTTGGCAGGGGGGTTAGACTGGATGATCTCCAGAGGTGCCTTCCAACACCTACCATTCTGTGAAAATTCTTACAAAACTGACTAGAAGACTGACTGAAGGAGAGGGAGCAAGAGTGACATTGTCAGGATCAGTATTCTGCTTTTTAAAATTATTCCTATTATATTTAAATACCATGTACCAAAATAATTCAGGCACATTAGAAATATTCAAAACAAAGAAGCTTCAGAGAAAATTTACAAATGACAGTAAAGCTAAATTGAGAAATCAAGACAACATCACCTAATAGCTCCATGAATCCTGAATGAGAAACCACATTACTAAATAAGTATAATGCACGTGCAACCTTTTACATATTACTTTTGTTACAGCAGCACTTTGAGATGCAACCGTGATTCAGACCACGCACAACTGGGTGCTTTGCTTAGCATACAGAGTGAAAAAAACATTGCTGAAGAGCCATGTTTGAGGTGGACAAAGAGAAGGAAGAGGTGAGGCACTGAAGGAGCTGGAGTGACTCGTGACTCGTCACATCATAGCAGAAGCCAGGCAGTCTGGTGCACCAATCCATCTGGTTAGTAGGCCATACGCGCACATTCACACACCCTTTAAGAATGTGCTCTGACAATGGTTGCACACCCTCTTCTGCTCATTTTCAACAGATATCACAAAATAAAGGTTCAGTTCTGAAAATGCATACCAAAAAAAAAAAACCCACCAACTTACAAGCTATACATTTATGGAAAAAAGAACAGTCCAAACAGAAATCATCAGCTTACATGTTTCGCAAGACCTGAATTAATACATAAACCATTGTATTTTCACAAAGTAAATCCACGTAAACACATACAAGTCTTGTCCTTTGAGGCCAGAGTTCAGCAGCTGATGACAAGGGCGATGATGCATTGTCTGGGAGGGTGGCAGCCACAATAGGGATTTTACAGCAAAGTTTTCCCACTGAGGCAAGTGAGCACAGAAATCGAGCTCCAGTCCCAGCTCTGCCACCCACCTTTCTGGTGACTTCAGTCTCATCACTTCATGACACTCACCACTTCCCCAGGCTGTGAGTTTGTGTGATCTGTTCAGGTTATCTGCTCCATAAGGTCTACTGGGACTTGCCAGAATCGATCTGATGCCACCACTATCACCATTCACTACCAGTGCGTGTGATGGGGAGCAACACCAGCCAGAGACAGACTCCCAATCACCCAAGACCACGACAGCAAAAAAGTCCCAAAGATGTAATAGCATTGTGATAGAAGATGACAACAGGAGTCCAGGGGCATAAGACTCTCTACCTCCCCTTCTCCTCAAGGAACTTCCATTATTCAACTCTGATATGATTTTGCACAGGACCATTTCCTGGAGGACTTCAGCCATGGGCAAGACTGCAGCCCAAACTACATGTCGATCCTCCTGCTCTTCTTCACGCATTAGAGGACCTGTTACCCTACAACGCCCTTCCAGAACCCAGTGGCTCCCCCTGACCTCTGCCTCTACCCATTCCCCTCCTCTCCCCAAACTCTTTTACTCCTCTTTTCCTTGCTAAAGATGCCGCTGGGCAGCAATGCAAGGAACTGCAACATATGCCATGCAAGTCAGTTATGGCCCAGAGGCCAGCAAGCAATGGCAGCCTGGCCTGGGTTCGCTGTGGGCAGGATCGGAGGTCACAGAGGACGACGGGTCCTGAGCAGGGGCTGCATGCTGCAGCCAGTCTGAAGGGTCCCCGTGCCACCTGCAGCCCTCGAACACAAGCTGCAAGCTAAAAACTGACAAGTACGAAAACCCCTGCTGTCCTGTAAGGATACCATGACCTACCATTGAAGTTTTCCTCAAATTAGTAGCATACTACTGCTAATCCACTTTGAAAAGTATGATAACAGACAAAAGCGTGATAGTAGACTTATGGGAGTTTAAACTATTCTTGTCATAAGACAACGGGAGCACTGCAACAGGGGTTACCTCACGGTCACACTGTATGAGAGGAGACCGGAACAAGTCATTCAACTCCTTTGAAGACACCTAGAGGAAAGTTTTAGCTTTAATAGTAGTGCTGGCACCTCCTGCCTTGCCACCAGAGTGAGGGACAAGGCCTGCAGGGTGCAGGGGCGCAGCAGGACTGCGGACATTTTGTTACCTGCCATGTCTGAGACAGCGGCAACTGGCAGGATTGGAAGGGCAGAGACTCAGGCCTGAGCGGATCCTTTGTGCCACTGTTGTTATGGAGAACCAACGTTCGCACACCACTGCCTCCACACAGCCCCCTGCTGCTGTGAGCCCAAGCATGCAACAGCCCCTTCTGGCTGTGCTTGCTGGCTGCTGTAGTGCCTGCCCGCCATTTTAACTGAGGAGCTTCTGCTCCAGGCTCCTTGTTCTGATCACAGCCTTTCAACAGGCAAAAGCAGATAACTGAGGTAAGAGAGCAGAAACTTGATCCATTTTGTGGGGTTTTGCTATTGCACGCTGAACTTAACTGGGTTTAAAAGAAGGCTCAAATCACCTGAGTGAGTAAGGAAAGCACTATTTACGGCCATTAAAGCTTTACCACATCACTTCTTGTCACAGAAGCAGCCAGTCAAGGGCTCAACCCTTCTCGCTTTTCCTCTTTCTTTCAAAATTTGGCTTACCCAAAGGTAGGCAAATACAGTTAGCAGCTTGTATGAACCAGATGGATTCTCTCCTTACTTTGTGAAAAATTTCATTCAGTTCGGCCATTGCTAGCAGCATCCAAATGAAAAAATCTACCATTTCCCTCAGCTACAACAAGAATAAATATTTATTTACTTAACACACAAAGAAACTGGAGATATGGAGAAGCTGAGTAGTTCTGCAGGTTACAGCACAATTTTACCAAAAGAATTGAGGAAATCCATTCCTCTGCAACCAATACTTTTAATGACAACACTACATACATTCATCTTTTTTTTTTAAATCTAAAGCTTGACATACATGAAATATTGAAATAAACTGAACTGAGAAACAAATAAAATATGCCCGGAGCCACAAATGGGCCTTTTTTCGTTTGTTTTCCTGATTCTTCTCCCCCCACTTCCCATCTCTGCGGTGTCTGCCTGCAATGATTAAGTTGACAAATGAAGTTCTGACTACTAATTAAATTGAAAATAGCAGATATACTGTGACAGTGATCTCTCTCTCACTCATACATCACCAGTAACAGTGGCTGCACGTTGTTTTCGCTGCTCAGCTACCTTTAAGCCCAGTGGCACAAAGCATAGCAGCTGACCTGCACAGAGGCAGGAGGGAAGGAGCCGGCAAGCGTCTCCTCTTGCATATCAAGAGAGTTTAGACGTGTAAATATCAAAGCCTGGAATCATCACTGTTCTGGTGCAAGCACTGAGGAGGCATCAACTTTACCTTGTCCTGCCTTAGTAAGGCAGAGGTTGGTTTGCCTTCTAGGACATACCTTGTAACCCTGGTGACAGAGGATCGATGTAACGCTGTATACATCTGTGTAGGTCTACGTTTCTCATGTCAGCCTTGCAAACCTGCTCCTGACCTCCTATGGATTCTAGCAGCTCCATATTGGGCAAAAGGTGGTCAGGTCCTGGAGACGTAATTGCAGGAAATCTCTGTTATCCATTGGGATAGCAGTGTAGCGATCACTTGCTTTCCAAGAGCACAAGGAAGGAAAGATAAACCTGGGCTGCAGTCATCCCTGCTTCCACCAGCTAACCGTTATGGTATTTTCTAAATATTGTTGCCATTTCTTGGACTGTCTATTGTCCTAATGATTCTTCTCGGTTTGTGATGTTTTATTTCTTCTCCCTTGGTGCAGTTTCTTTCATCTACATAAACAGCAGACCTTTGAAAGCCACTCTGATATGATTTTAAAGAAATACTAGATGTATACAAGTTGGGAAAACTCTAATCCAAATCATTTCTGAAGTTTATGACCTATACTCAAAGAAAAATTTTTTCAATTGTTCTCATTGCACCTCCTGCGTTACTGGGGTGGTCTATGGATTGTCTTTCAATATACTGTGCAGGAGATGACTCTCACAGCCGAAAAAATACTAGTATTCAAAGTCCAAATGTCAATGTTTCTATTTACCTATATAGACTCTACACATGTACAAAAATAAAAAGATATTTTAGGAATGGTAATAATACAATTTGTATTTGCATTTGAGTCAGCTAAGGTTTTAATTTTTTCCTCATTTTGGGTTAGTTCGTTTGATTTCATTATTTAATTATTCTTTCAAAGAATTGTCTTTCTGATTTCTTTTTTAATTACATTGAGCTACCTGTAGGCTTCTTTCCTCATGAGAAAAAATACTTCAACAACGTTTTCTGGTATTTCTGAAAGGAAGAGAATTATAGCCAGCCCAATCCTGCTTTGAAGTCAGTAAACTCGCAGCACCACCATCAAGATAAGAAACTGTCACCAAAAAACCCAGCTATCTCTGGCTGGTTTTAATTTTTGTCTTACAAAGTCTCCTTTTGATATTGGAAAATGTAAGGAGTAACCAGCTTATTTTTTGTAGTATACTATTTATTTCTAACAGCTCCCATCAAACTGAAGCCCTAAGTGGAGCTTTGGAAGAATTTAGGCATTCTTAAAAAACCAAAGTGCAGAGTAATACATAACCATTCTGACTGGAAGCTTTTTGGGGCAACAACTATTTTTTTCATCCAGTGTTCATCCAGAGCCTCATAAAACAGAAGCTATGGTGGGAACCCAAAGCACAACCACAAAGGCCAACTTGATCAAGCATCTTTTAGGAAAGTACCAACTGAAAGCCAGTTGCTGAATCGTTTGCCTATTCCTCTCCCTTCTTTTCAGTCTCACAAGGATGATGGACACCTTTCACTCCAGAGAAACTTCTGCTGATAAACAGGATGGAAAGTTGATGACACAGCCTGACCCATCCATAAAATGTTAGAGAAGTGTCCATGCTGTAAAATGCCCCCAGTCTTCCTCACACGTCTTTGTAACCAATTTAGTTTGCCTCACTCCTATGCATAGAAATACACCTTGCCCTTTATTCACCCGATTTCAAGGTTATACTCAAAAACACATACTGAAGATAAAAGCTTTAAATAATGTACATTCTTTCATTGTCCTTTTCATTGAGATCACAGGTGCATGACCTCGTCCCCCAGCACAAAAAGCTGTTGTCATGGAAACAGCTCAGGATGCCAACTTGACAACAACTGACATTCAAACCAGGAGGAACACCTTGTCTCCTGCCCTCCCCACCAAATCAGTGCATTTCAGCAGGGGCCAAATCTGCAGTACTCCTTCCTTGCCAGGGCCGGGACACACTCTGCTGTGAGGACGAGGTGCAGTTGGCTCCAACCCCACATGTCACATACTGCACCCCAAAACTGCCTTGGGAAAACAGCATCTGACACTACACCCTAATCAGGTGAGCTTGGAAGAGTATCCTTTGTTGTCAAAGCTTAGCAAGATGTGGTAGGAGAAAAGGAGGCCACCATTCTTAATGGTTAGAACAGAGAATCTCATACCAGATCCCTCATGGTGCCACTAAATCTTTCTGTTTCTTCCAGAGTGCAAATGGATCACTGTTTTACTAGAGGAAAATCACTTCAGCACTCTGCATTTCAGTTTCCTGCATGTAAAATGGGGGTAACTATACCTATGGCAAGCCTCAGATAAAGAGCTTTTAGTGATCAGTACTCTAACCCATTTTTTTCTTATTCTATTTCCAGCTGTATTGATACTTTGTGGTAATTATTCACCATTTAGCTCTTCTAATTGAGTAATAAATAGTCCAGGAAGCAGGAGACAGACTTCTAGGCAAACATGCTGAAAGAGTGGATGCACATTCCAGAGAGAAATAACTCAAGAGGAAGGTCTCTTATTTATTTATATTTTGTCCCCCAGGAGATTTAAATGGAAAGATCTATACAGTAAAAACACACCCGCACTCCTTGCCTCCTCTATACCTAACACTTGAAGAATATGTGAAATTGTGATGCATGACTTTAAAGGAAAAAATAAGTATTTTTGTGTATACATATATATCTACACACACATATAGAAAAATAAATAAATATGTGTCATTGTGGTTGGGGGAAGGGAAACAAAATACACACAACAGCATTTGCTTTCCTGTAGGCTTGTGCATATTCTCGTGCCTGAATGCTGTCTTGTGATCTCTACATAACCTTTGAAACACAAGTGCATATTTCACCCTTGCAGACTAGCACAACCATTTTTTTGTCATTCCAATTTCATTTCCAGTGCAGTGTGGACTGCGGGCTCAGCAGTCACTGGAGTCTGAAGTGACTCTTGGGACCTCCTCACTGTTCTATATGCAAATGGCCCTGCACCTGGGCAGCCGAGCGGGCTTGCCGACAGTTTAGTTATGCAAATCTGATTGATCGAGAGCATATTGCAGAAGAGCACACGCAGGCCTGAGACACTGGCAGCTATATTTCACTGGCTAAATTCCCGAAGAAAAAAAAAAATTAAATGCCAAGCATTTTGATGCATATTCCTTTCAGCCCCTGAAGTGCACTAGGGTTTATTTCAGTACGTTTTCAACACTGCTTAAATGTTGTTAATGCAATTTCTTGTGCTGTTGCTGAATTCACAGAAGGGCTTGTTTTCTCTGCTTAAAAAAAAAAACAAAAAACAAAGCCACAGACAAAAACCCAAAACACCAACAAAAAAAGAGAGTTACTATGATGTCACAACACAATAGGTCTGTCAGTTTATTTGAAATAATTCTCCAGACAAATGGAGTAAATGCAGTGTTAAAATATAATTAGGTCCTACACTACAGAGGAGTGCAAAGAAACTGATGTAGTAGAACAAGTTGCCCAGACTTTTTTCTTTTTGTAACAAAAGGTAAAACAAACAGTGGGAATGCAGATTACATACTGTCACCCAATGTTGAAAGCACTTTTTTCTATTTACCAAACAGTCTGTATAAAAAGGCAGAGAAGGAAAAGAAAAAATAAGAGAGAAAATAAAAGAATCATCTGGGGTCAGCTTAAAATAATAAATTCATTTTTATTTAACAAAAAAAAAGAAGAAAGACAACGCACCTATGTGTGAGCATGTGGAAACCTCTAATGTAGAACACGATTCAGGCATCAAGTCAATCTCAGTTAGTTGCATACAACTGATTTGTCTTCATTTATAAATGAGTGGTGAGCCCTGGTTCTAATAATTGCATTTCTTGTAGTTGTGTTTATGTACTTTAATGCCTTGGGGAGCCATTTATGGCACTGAAATAATGTGATTTTTCTTTCTTTTCCCCCCAGCTTTCCCAACAGCAGATACAGACTACTTCAATGCTTGGACACTGGTAAAGCCACTGGGAAGAGACATGAAATCAAACTTTTGAACCAGTTATTTTATCTTTTCTAAGCCACTCTTCAACAGGGGTTTTCAAAAATAGTGCTAATCATTATGAACTCAAGGGATAACTTTTTTATTGATTTGAGGTCGGATTTCTTGTTTATTTTTTTGTTGGTTTAAAACAGTCTCTTCTCTGGCAGGCTTTGGGGTTGGTAGTTCCATAGCTAAGGACGTACAGTTGCACAGATCCCAAAGCAGCAAAGAGAGAAACTGTCTCAGATGGTATACATAAAATGACTAATGCAGCAGAGTCTGACCTCAGCTGGAGCCACGAAGCTTTCCATAATACAAACTGTTGTAACAGACCGCAAGGCAAACACCTATTAGTCTGGTCCTACAGAACACGAATTCACAGACTCTCTCACAATAAAATATACTTCCATTGTGAATCAGTGCACAAAGTTCCATACTTGAGAACATTTTTACCTAAATAGCAATTAAATTATGTATCATCAGGCTTAACTGGAAAGGGTAAAAGTATTTGATTTGTAATCTCAGGGTTGACCTTTTCCTAATCTCAAGAAGACTCTGCACAGAACAAAATTTCTCAGTAACAGAAGATTGTCCAAAACCACTCTTCCAAAATCCCCTGAGAAATACAGTTAAAATTTCTAGAAAGAAGCCCAAGTTAACTAAAGGACTTGAAAAGCAAAGCAAGCCTGCTGCAGTGACGTTAGAGCACAACTTATTGAATAGAAAACATTTCCCTGCACGTTAAGTTGTATTGCCTTTGGCACAGATTCTTCAGCTGTAAATTTGTCCAAGGAATGACATACAGTACACATCAGAGAAGTAATGAAGGAAAGAGTTTTAGATGGGCACTTTGCAGCTGACTGGGAGCTGTTATTTAGCCTTGTCTGCTGTATTTAGCGAAAGAAAAAAAAAAAAGAAACAGAGAGAGAGAACATCTTTGTCTGTCCCCAACCCCTGCTACCCTGTCTTTAAAATAACTAAATAAATAAATAATAGCCATCTGACAAGCAAAGCCTAGCCACAGGGTCAAAAATGAAGATCCTGGGAAAGGTCAAGTTTAATCTTTACCCACGATGCCCTAGTGCATCCCTCACAACAGCTGACTAACAAAAGGGGCTCAGCACTGTGACTGACAGAATTCTTAATTGTATCCACTCATTCATGACAATTTGATTAAAATATTACGCCAAAGTCTCACCCCCTGTTTGCTTCAATCCTCCAAATCTAATTTTGAATTTTCAGAAAGGAGATTACCTCCACAAGCATGACTGGGATGCTATTAACTTCTACTTAATCTTTATTACTAATGTGAATTTAACATATGTATGGCTTCGTCTCGCTCCTGTTGTTTTCTCTCTAAAGTAACATCTAGGCAATATACAAGTGGCGGACATTAATTTTCACTTTGATATTCTGTCATACCAAAGCTCATACTTTCATATGAAAACTTAAAGATGTACTGTCTTAATACCATGGCACAATTAGACTGCATTAAAAAAAATACAAAAAAAAAACCCCAAACAAACATGCACTAGCTCCCTCCAGCCCCCACCAAAGAAAAGAACAAAACCCTACTCAACAGATTTCAGAGTATTACAACTTTTCACTGTTCTCTCCAGCTATATCCCTTTCATTACAGGAGCTGCTCCAAGGCCTGACAAGAACTGGTAAATTTTAGTTAATCTTGATAATGCAATGGGGAAGAAGTCAAGCGGTCAAAAATTCTAATCAATTTGGATTACTCCCAAATTCATAAAACTAGTAATTGGATATGGTCATCGTTACCTGTGTCCTGATTTTAAAAAGGTATTTGAATAAAAGATGTGATTTCATTTTGAAAAGATGCTTCCTCCCTCCCTCCTTTTTGCCCCACAAGTAACACGGAGCAAATTAACACCATCAGCTGCAATTGTGTTTACAAGAGTATTCACAAACATATTGAACATGAAACTTTGCTAATTAAACAGACTGGGTTGGAAAAATTTCCCTTGAAAATGTTATTTTATCTCCTTCCCTCTCCCCCAGAGAAAAAAAAAATTCTTTTGATTCCTTTTTTGCAAAACCTTTGTCGTCATTTCTGTGCATGTCTACTAATTGTTACTGTAAAAAGAGAAGCAACAAATTAATCTTCCTAAATTCAGACTCAGTGACTTCCTAATTTGCCTGTCTAACTGCTGCTCCCATCAGCAGGAGAGCATCTGGATGTGATTCAGTCTTGGGGGGGATATCACCTACAGTTACAAGGAGTGGTGGAACTACTGTAAGTGTCTCAAATCCCTTACTACCTGGACAATGAATGATAAGCTGATATCTAGAAGTAATCACTGGAAGGGGTTTCTGAGAATGCTTTTCCACATTTCATGCACCATTTTGCTCAAATAAACATTTACAGTACTGTTCAGAATCTGCTTTTTCCAATCATAGAAAATAATCTGTGTCTCTGTATTGAAATTTCTCTCATCAGCTCCCGAGACCCAAATTTATACCCACCATCAAAGTATTTAAGACACCGCTACCACCTCTGCATATGGTAACATACACATATTTTCACTAGCACAGTAGGGAGGCTCAAGAACCTCAGGTTAGAACAGCAGCACATTAAAGAGCTGCCACATCCTGCAACAACTTTCAGGATTTCCAAATTACTCCCACTGCAGTTGCAGAAATGCAAAAATTGTCTGAAGTCGCATCACAGCTGTGATGATAATACTAGCAAACACTGAAAACATGACTCTCACTGGCCCATCCCAGAGAAATCCCTACTTCAAAAAATTTCACCATAGTTTTTATAGGATTCATACATAAAGGATCATGTCACAGGAAGCAAAAGGAAATATGCCATAGATCTGCCAGTCTCATCCTTGGGGAGGACACTCTTCCCTGGCTCTAAATGTCACAGTATGTTTAACCCTTAGTACGACAGTACAGCATACTTGACCCCTGAAGGCTTCCCAGTACCATTAGGGATACTGGTGTAACGCATCACGCATGTCATGATCAGCTTTGCTACCCTCCAGTGACCCAGGAAAGGCTGGATAAAAACTTCAAAGGGTGATGGAGAGCTCTGCTTCTCCTTTGCACAGGAACAGCAGAAGAACTTCTGCAACCCCAAACAGCAGGCCAGGATTGTTTCTTGATAGATGTGCAGGAAAGGAAAAGGTATGTGTTTCATTCCCTGAGGACACAATGTTTTCTGGGAGCTCTCTGGATAATACAGACCAGAAGCTGAGCAGCACAACTGTATTACAAGGGCAGGCTTTGCAGAACAGCTTTAACAGGCAGTAGCTTTGCTTTGTTTAATGTTACATTACTTTGCTTATACACAGACATCACTAGAGGTTCCTTTTTCTTTTGCCAGATTTTTAACAATTGCAAAACTCCATCAGTTTTACTGGCTGGCTGTCTCGGTTTTCAGTAAATCACTGCTGGGAAGATACGTACCAGCTGTGTAGGCAGAGGAACACAGGGATCTCTGCTATATCCCATAAGCAGTGCAACACTCGGCAAAGTTAACGACACCAACAAATACTCCAGCTTGCTTTGACTCGCTCTCTCCAAGAAAATGCATCCCCGGTCTCCCATCCTAGCCTCCTCCGCAGCATGCACAAGTTTTCTACTGCACAAAAGTCAGTGTAGCAGTTCCTCAGTTGCCGTGGGACCAATGTGTCTGGAACTAAACTCAGCTCCTAGGTTTGACAAGTGAGGTTGCACCAGGGCAGGGTGATAATCTCAGCAAGCCAGTTTCTGACATTGTCTCAGGAATTCAGATGGGGGATAAAAAAGACCTATGGTGACCAAGGGAAGGGAACTCTTACCACATGGGTCTGCCTCAGGACTCCCAGCTGAAAAATCCTTCCAATAACAAATTTAAGTCCCTTGTAGGGCTTCACCCTAATTTTGACACAGGCAGTGGCTACATCTTTAAGTTAAATCTACACGCAACATAAAAATTACTAAGTGGGGAGGGAGGGATGGACACTAACACCACACCAAACCACATTTCTGTGATGGTGGTAAATCTCCATGGTAGGTGACCACTTTGCAGTTAGCTGCCCACACTCCTTGGTATCAGACTGGAAGCTACTTCTAATCACTCCAACCTACTGAATGCCAAACACGTGTCCTACATCTCATAAGACCTTTCTCTAGAGAGCTGTACCCAAAGAGTGACAAGATCTGGCTCTTCCCCCATCCTTGTCTTCCCTCCATCTCTAAAACACAAAGGGCATTTTTCCTTGCTGTAGCCTTTGGAGTCTTCTTCCTCATCTCCAAAGCCCAGGGAATACTATAGGACTTGTGGAATTACAGCAACAGAAACCCAGATAAATGCTCAGTTGTGCTGAGCCTCACTGCAGCCAGCAACCACATTAACACATTGCTTGCTCCAACATGCCCAAGCTCCCCACAAGGTTTCTACACTGGACAACAAGTGGTGAGAGGAGCAATAGTCAAAAAGGCTAACAGATGTAAATAAATGAGGGATAGCAGCTTGAAGAAATTAAGGTCTAAATAAGGAGGCAGAGCACCTTCCTATATGGTCCACAGAAACCACAGAGTGGAAGCTAAATATAGCAGGGCTTAAAATTTTCCATGTGAGTATTTCTGAATAGCCACATGAGGACTTTTGAAAACTCTTTATCACCACTGTATACACAGAAAAACTGCACACATTTTCCAAACTGGAGGAGAGCATCATCCCTCTCTTTCCATACCTAGCGGTAACATGCCTCTGTAGTAAGACTCTCAGGTGTTAACTCAGATATGGAGTTTACTTGGAACAAGAAACTAAAAACCAAACAACCAATCTCCCCCTCCTCACATATACACAATATCTCTAGCAGTCCATTCCTGGTGCAGAGGCAGGGCCTTTGACAGGAGCTTCTGTCTGTTTCAGACATAATACTGAGCAGCCATTAGCTATTACTGTGGTATCCAAAGAACTGAAATCAAACTGGGGGGAAAGAGAATGGGACACCTCACAATCACTCCAAGTGTTCAAACAAATATGATGGCTGCTTAAGAATTCAACCATTGTTTGAATAAAACTAGCCTGCTTTCTGTTCAGCGTATGCCAAATGGTTTGCTGTCATTTCCAGTTGGATTTTTTTCTCTTTTTTTTGCCAGTTCACAACTGCCTTCTATTGTCAATGCTGTGAATAGCCAACAACGATTTAAAGTAGTGGGCTCCTATCAGCATTGTTCTCCTGTTCAGAGGCACAGAGAACAAGAATACATCTATGTTTTCCATACAGTGTAGAAAAATGTAATTCTCTGTTTAGTGTCATATCAACAACTCTTGTCCCAGTTCACCGCCATGGGCAATGAATGACAGACTGAGCTGTCCATCCTGACAATGTGACCAAGATATCTGTGGTCGAGACTGCTATATCATTTTTGCCCTCCCCAAAAAATGTTACCAGAGAAATTTTCTATTTCTTTTCCTTTATTTGTTTCTTTATCTACATACAAAATACAGATAAAAATGAAATTGAGTTCATTAAACAAGCTGCAAATAACGTCTTGATAGCACAGGAAATGTTACATTCCCTCGCACTGCAGCATGTGCTTTCAATGGAGCACGGATTTCTTTATAATACTAATAAAAAATAGCTGTAGTCCCCTTTTTTCAACAAAGGCTTCCCCCCACCCCAGCAATTTGGTAGAATATATCTTATTTTCTAGTATAAAAAGAAGCCTTTTCCTCCTTTATAGGTAGCAGGCACATCACAGTTCGCAATATGCAGCTGAAGGGCGATTAACTCCAGGTACCATAGGCCTGGAACTGGCAATAAAGAGGTAGCTTGGAGCTGTGCACTGAAAACAGCATTTATTCAAGGGAAGGGCAGAAATGAAACAAAACTTTGACAATGTTAGAAAAGAGGAAGAAGAAATAGGTTTAGGCAGCTATAGCACAGCAATGATTTACATGCTGTTAACGTACAGTGGCTGTATGTTACGTTCAGGACAATATTTAAATAAAAGCAGCGTTAGCCCTGGCAGCCTGTGCATTAACACACTGAATTTATGTTGCCTCCAAGGTAAAGAGCATCTTCTTATTGTAACATATACAGGAATTATAATGTGTTGAGCACCATTTTGGCGGTATGTTCTACCTTAAGCATAACTTACTGGATTTGTTTCAGTTTATTTTCATTTTGCCATCATTTTTTGGATGTTTTCATTTGTTCATAAGTTGTTGACAATGATGACAATTTTTTCTCTCTATTGTTTCAGACTTAAAACCTCTCCAGCAGAGGAAAAAAGCAAATTTATACAGCAGACAAAGGAAAGCGGAGGTTTCAGCTTAACAGACAATTGGAGTTGATGGACTAGGGGTATTCAGGCTGCAGACTTGTGGCACAACAGTCTTCCTGTCATTCAGTGGTTAACTTTATATGAGCTGTGGACTGGTGCTGTGGAGAACAGAGAACACAGTGATGTCTCCGAACAGGCCTTTTGACACTCCGCCAGCATCAGTGTCATCTCTGTCTTGATCCTCCTTTGCTTCTTACATGGCCCTCCCAAAACTATCTGAGCTGCCAGGTAATGTTGGTCATAGGGGGATCTTATCAGCTGGCTGCTTTGTGACAAATGACACAGAATCAACAATAGTACATGACCTTTATGGATTCTGCCTGTCTCTTAGAAGTATGTGAAATATTCACAAAGAAATACAAAACCTACTTGAAATTCAAGTTGCTCCTCAGACAATTACTATGGAACCAAAAGACCTAACTGCCCTGTATTGGTAAGATATTTATATTTCTACTGCCCCCATAAAGTTCTCTGCCTTGTGCATCATTATAGGAAATAACAAGAAGTCAGAGCTTTTTTAAGTACAAGGCCTGTCCTAGATGACTGTCTGAAGTACAGATGAATGACATTGAAAAAAGTAATCCCACTGGTAGCAATATGATCTGGAGGCATAGCCTGGGAGCTGAGGTGTGAAGCCCTTCAGACTCAGCCAAAATAAACCACTGCTACTGGGGTGTGGGGTGGGGGAAAGCACATAGATTTCAGGCATTAGTTTAGAAAAGCAGCTGCAGCGTTTGCTACAAACTTCTGAACAAAGAACACTGAACCAACAATATAAGTAAATCATAACATCTCCTACCTCCCAGAGCAAAAACACTAATCATATTAGGTCCCTCTGAACATCTATCATCCTCCACAGTGCACGGAAAAGGGTGAGCTTTAGATCAACAGACCAAAATTCTGTCAGATCAAGTATAAGGAAGTCGGTGTCATACTTCAAGGGCCTCTCATGTGTCATGTCCCCTCCCAATTTAATTGAGTGTAGGTTTCCCTGCCCAAATGCCTTATACTGTCATTTAGCATCACACTCTGAGGATAAAGTTCTGGGTATTAAAAGGCTGTTGTAGGGAAATTAACAAGCCCACTGGGTTTAAGACCTCTCCATGCACTCTAATATGTCTGGTAGGATAACACAGAAGATAATAATAGGACTTTAAGTTCCATATTTGGCGATTATAATTCAATGAGATTGTACCCTCTCTTATATAACTTGATAGTATGCCACTACAGAAAGTGGAGATTATGAGCCTGGGGCAGATGGATTTTTTTATTTAAAGACATAATCAACAGCATGAAGAAGAAAAATTAAAAACTGTAACGGATAGCTGCCTCTGCAAGAGCAGAACAAATGCCTTCTGCATCTCTGATGGCTGAAAAGCAACCTAGACTGCAGTCCAGGCCCTCACTTCCCCTTCTTCCAGCAACTGGGAGGATATCACAGGCTACACCCTTGCCTCCATTGCCAAAAAAATGTGATTTTATCACAAGACTATTAACATATTTCAGAAAAACGCTCATGGAATCATGGGAAAAGTTTCTTATTTCATACACTACCTAGGCAAGATCTGTGGTTCCTCTTTCAACAGAAACTTGATTGTTTTGCTTCCAAAATGATTTTGAAGAAGGAATATTAAATGGATAGGTATTATTTTTTCTAAAATACCTCGCTGTCTTTGGCATTGAAAACATAACCTGTATTTGTGTTGGCCTGTACAGGCCTGAGAGCACTTTGAATGCTGTTGTCTCCTCATCACCGCACTGAAATCTCAGCAGCTTCCGCAGTCATTTACTCCCTCAAACACAGTAAGAGCTTTCATCGGAAATCAGGTTCAGTCCTTCTGACAGAGGCTCCTAGGTGCTTGGAGAAGCTGTAAAACCTTACATTAGAATGCCAATCTTCTACAGCTATGAAAAGCGCTGACATTTGAGGTAAAAACTGATGTTGTTTAATTCCTCTCTAATTGTATTTTCATTCTCTGCAGAAGAGGGATTGTTGTTGCCACGTGCAGAAAGCCAGAAACTTACCATGGCTGATGATGTGTGACCCACAGGCCTGTTTTTCCTTTTCTAAAAGGGAAAAGAGTCATCCACAACTACTTAGATATTTTTCCTTGATCAATTCCACAAGGTTAAAAAAAAAAAACCCAAAACACAAACAAACAAAAAAACCCACTGGTAAATCTCTTTGAGAGTTCCTCACACCATCAGAACGAGTATTTTTAAAAGAACAGAGTATGGAGTTAAAGTATACAAAAAATAGTTCTGATAACATATCTTGGTGGACAGATTTTTAAAAAGTTAGTAGTTTAAAAGGCTGCATAAAAGAAGCCCCAAAGCCTGGAAAGCCTGTGTTACTTCCAGAGCTGAAAGATTCTGAGTACTGAATTTAGCAAGAAGGATGATAGAGAGCTTCAGTCAGATTATAGGTATGCCTATATGTCAGGAAAAAACTTCTGATAGTGAAAACACCCTAAATCAGAAGACAAAAAAGCTATCAGATCCCAGGCAGAATGTGTAGCTACACTGATAAATGCAAAGCAGAAATAAGATACAAATTTTGAAAGCAATTAAATATTGAAGTATCTTGCCTCGGGGCAGGTTTTCTCATCACCTCTAATCCTTAAATCAAGATTACCCAGACAGTTTTGCTGAAAGATATTCTTTGGCTCAGGAATCATCCAAGAAGATTCTGCAACCAGTGCTATGTGTGACCAGTATTATGTAGGATGTTAGATTAAGTTGTCACAACAGTTCCTCCTGGACTTACGTTCTTTAAGAATTCATAATTATCAAAGCAACCATCCTCCTCCCTCCACCTGATGGCTATGAAACCATTTCTGTGGGAGAATAACATAATATACAGCGCTGAGAGTCACCAAAAACTGCTGCCAGGTCACAAAAATCTATGAAAACATGTAAGGTGAGGAAGAATTTGTGTAGATAAAGCGACCTCTAGAGTGAAACACAAGAGTTAAGAAAAGTATTTTCAGATAAACTGATGCAAGAGCACATGAACTTAGCACACAGACACAAAGTCCATGCTGATAATAATATGATCTGATTTAAAATATTCCTTGAGGTGAGGTTTTAATAATACTTAAAAAGTCCTGACAGCTCCCTGTCATGGTATGTCCATGTTATTAAGTTGTAAAGCAACTGTCTTGCTCATAAAACAATCCAAACTGGAAAACACATGATGGACAAAGCCAAGGACAACAGCAGGTACCAGTGCTGAGACTTGGTTTGATTATGCATTGAGATGTGCCTCCTAAGAACCTGCATTAGCTTTGACGAGTCACATCTTCATGCAATTCATCTTCATCCTGCTGAAACACGAAGAAATAAACACCAGGCAAATGGAAGCTAGGCAAGGAGGAGCTAACACTGACAAGAGCATCACTAGGACAAATTTCCCAAGACACTCCCAGAGCTGAACATCAGAGCTGCAGTAAGTGAGAGACAAGATGACGATCTGTGAAAACCTTCTGTCACTATGTCAAGTGAATGCCGCAGGATCATTTCATGCCGGCATTCCAGCCGGTGTTCAGGGGTTTTCCCACCTTTCTCTGAGGCAAATTCTGGGTTCTGCAATTAACTTGCCATCCTCCTCACCCATACATTATTTACATCCCCTCGTCTGATCTTAGCTTGCTACTATTCCTCCATTATTTCTTTTCCAGGAACTTCATTGTAGTCATGGGTTGATTTTTTTGTACTCTACAATTCAGTTCTCCATTCTTCTGTTGATTCTGCTGTTTCACATGCTTCCTATCTCAATACCGTACTTCCCAGTCTTCTGGTTTTCCTCTTTTCCTTGCACTGGGGCTCTGTATTGTTCATAGAACTGATTTTTCTTTCATCATCTCTTCTTAGGATCATTATGATGTTTGTTAAATATTTTCACTTTTCCAGCTTGCTGTTTTCAAAAGTCTTACATTATGCAGTCTTGTATTTTCCCCGTCAAACTTAAATCTTAAGATTTTACTAAAATTCACCCAGTGAGTCAGAACAAAACCCTGACTTTACTCCTTCTGTTATCTGAGCTAGTTACTGGGTCACCTGAATCTAAGATTTTACATAATTCATTTCATTAGTAGTCCATCAGTCTGGTTCTTTTCTAAAGGTTCTCTCACATCTGTTCTGATGGGTTGGTGTAATGCTTGAGACCCTGCAACATGCTTAGCCTTAAAGTTTTCCTTGAAAGTACATCATTTTGTTCACAAATACTTAGCATTTGCACCTGCGTTTAGTCACAAAGTGTTTTATAAAACATAAATCCTAAAAACATCCACAGACTTCAAGCATTATCCCCTTTTGAAATGCATCACTGATTGCAGGATCAGACGGATAGACCTCAGGACAGTTTGAATTAGCCCATTCAGCCATCCATGTTGCTATGCCCAGATTACAAAGGACATGTTTAAACTCAATGTGTTGTATAGCCTGAGATGGAAGAGAGAAATCCCCTAACCTGCCAAAAAAAAAGTGAAGAATCATTTCAGGATCCAAAGTGAAGGAAGCATGTATTTTTTTCCATCATGTTCCCATTGAAGTTTTGTCTTTTTCCTGAAAATTCAAGCAAGATTAAAGTCCCATTGTAGTGGGTGCTCCATAGAGATAAGGCATGTGACACCCTCATGTGATTCAAGAACAACTAGAAGGCAGCAGAAGTCCAGGCCTTTTTGAAATCCTATGTTAAATGAGCAAGACATCTTCTGGGTGCCTTGGCGACTGCAGAGCAATAACCCCTCACTGCAGTACCATGCCTCAATCTCCGGGATGCTGTCTCACACATCTTTATTCTCTCCTTCCCTGTTCCCGGGATGGTACTGAGCAAGATGTTGGGCACTGTTGAGAACTAAGGGGGTGGGGGGAGTGTGGGGCTGTACAGTACTTATGTTGTCAATGACTGCCAGTAGTAATGAGAGAGAAAAGAGAGCTGAGATGATAAAAGCTTAGCCAAATTTTCTGCACATAGAAGAGTTAATTACTTACTTTTAAGGGTCAACAACAAAAAAATTGACACTAAAGGGATAAAACTAGGAAGATGGATAGAAATCTTCAGTAACAAGTGGACTGGCATGAAGCTGGCAATGTCAAGCTCCCTACAGTAGCTCTTTCTCTATCATCTTGGATATCACTTATTTTAATAACACATTTACTGATGAGAGTAAAGCTAATGTAGCATGAAGAGAAGGATGGAATAGAAGGCATCTTATTTGTCAATATATCATCACTGTCACCCAGCTTTGGTAAGGAGGTGCAATAGAATGGCAGTCTGATTTTCAAATGGCAGTCTGATTTTCAAAAACACCATGCACCAGCATGTCTCTTCATTTTCATCTGGAAATGTCGGAGACCAGAACTACTGGAAAAAAATTGTTGTTGTTTGTTCCTTTTTTTGTTCCCTAACTTTTACTTTTGAGGTCACTAATGTTATCCATTTGAGATGAGCTTTAGAATCGATTAGAATAAAAGATTTATGTAGTAACGTATCCAATTCTGATGATTATATTTATATTTTCAGGTGCTTCCTTATAGTACAGTTCATGCTAATACCTCCGCTTTCCTGTTTTCAGAAAGTATAAACTCTCCAATTATAAAGAAGGGTTTGAAAATAGTCCCCTCTCATAAAGCTTAAACAAGAGAAGACAGATAGGACAATATTTCTCTTCATGTCTTGACAGAAAAGGGATTTGATTCATGATTCTTGAAAATCTGAGGTCAGGAACAATTTGCAGATTGTTTTACTAAACAATAAAGTAATAACAATAATCAAAATCTTAGACAAAAGTCATTCTGCTACTGCTACGGAAGAGAGTTTTACCTCCATTTCCCAGGGATTACCACTTTAATAGTCCTTAATAACCTGCAATTGTCAGAGAAGCATGTTTTGTTCCTTCACTTCAACAATAGCCCAAAAGTGCCAAAAACGTTTGCATTTATCTTCAGTCAGTGAAGTAGATGGCAAGACCAGAAGGAGTTTTATCTAACAATAGCTCTGGTGCCTTACAATTGTCTTAAATATTTCAACAAAGAGATATCTCAGTGTATTTTGCTGGCTACCAATGAGTTGCCAAAGGTCAATAACCTTAGCCTTAAAAACAGACTGATCTCTAAAGCTATTCTTGCAGTTGAGAGATTAAGGCAGACTCTAATAAACATATTTATGAAATAAGAGCAAGGTACTTCAGCCTGGCAGTTTGGAATGTAATACCATTCTGTACCTATATTATTTTTAGGATTAGAAACCATTAATTCCTAAAATTGTTCTGTGGAGCATAAGTGAAAACAGCTGCAGCTATCTGTTTGCTGTCTTTCCACATGGGCTACTTTCTGTGCAAGATATGCATGAAGAACACAAATGAACGGGGTGCTACCTCTTTAGACAGGGCCTGGCAAATTTAAAATAGAAAACTAAGAAGCATGATCCATGTTTGCCTTAAAATGATGAACTTCGGTGTTAATGAAAATGGCATCTTAAAGGAAGTCCTTACACACTTCCTGTTTCTGTAATCCATTCTTCTTGCATGCACAAACTAATAAAATGCGTCTTTTTATTATGTCCCTACTGTACATGAAACATTTCATGCATAAAATATTAACCCCAAACACAGGTCTTTGAGAGAATGATTGTATTGGCTAAAGGAAGAGAGAGGCTTCTGAATCTGGGTCCGGTAATACTTCCCAATCCCAAAGCAAAACTGCAACCATATTCAAGCCCATAGCTTTTCAAAGGCACAAAAAGGCAAATCTTTGCACAGTTTAATGATGTGGACAAGCTGACCAAGAGAATCAGAATGAGACACACCACATGTCCACTCTTATTTGGCCTATGAAGGCAAAAAAAACAGAAACTCCAGAACTCAGTTACTTGGCTTTTCTTTGTGCTTACTTTTCACAAAACTTGACTTCTTAAAGAACTTATTTCAAAGGGAATCCAGGAAAAGTAAAAGTTTTGATTCATGCCCACTAGGAAAAAAAAAACAAAACCCAAACACCAAAATAAAATAAAGGAAAAAAATTTAAAAACTAACATGAATGAACTTCAGCTTTAAGCCTTCATAGGACTTTTATTGTTGTGAATTGTCACTGCTTATTTCACAAGTTCAGAATACTGCATTGTTAGTAAACCACTCATTCAAATATGTGATCATATCCCTCAATACACGTATTTTAATTAGGAGAATCAGGCATGTCTGATCTTCCTTTCCTTCTAGATAGTATTATGGACTGTACATGAACTGTGCCCCATGCCAGGGCCCTGCTACCCCTTGTGTACAGATCAGGAGCTTGGCTGGAGCATGCTACTGTTCTCCCACGCTCCACATTTCTTTGACAACTGAAGCCACAACGCAGGGAGGGAAAAAACGTCCCATTATTTCTTGCCTTGATACTGAGTCAGAACATGACTGAGGTTTTATAGTTGTAGCACAATTCCAGCTCCTTCAGTTTAGTCCTAGTCTCAGATCTACTGTTTGAGAAAAAGACTCATGAAAGTCTTCTGACTTCTGCAGGAAGCCCATCCTCCAGAGTTAATTACATACAGTTTCGTCCAGACAACTTCTAAATGTCTTCCCTATTGGAACCTCATTTTCTTTTCTCGCAAGAGTATTTTACAGTTTAAGAGGCCTGAAAACTCATATAAAGAAAGCTTTTCAAAGAAGTAGTCGATCTGCTGCCAGTGGGATAACTCACCTGAGTAAAGGGTTATAGCATTAAGCATAATAGAGTTCAACACCAGAAAATGTTTTTCAATAGCTATAACTTTGCTAGCCTGCAATCATTCCTGATAATCCCTCATTGGAGTATGCCAAGAAATTTTTCTCTTTTCTCATTGCCTACAGTCTCCAGATCCTTCTGGATACTTATTTTACTCTTTTTTTCTTTATAAGCGATTCTCTCCATCTTCCCCTTTCCATCTCTATTATCCTCTACTTATTGACCTCAGAGGTGATACACTACGGTCCCAGGATGGTTTGTGGTGTAGTAGTTGTGGTCTCACCTCTGGACTGTGAAGTGGTACTTTGCACACACAGGCCACAAAAGACCACATAATAAATAGAAATTAAAGGCTGTTCTGCAATACAAATAAACTTACACTGAGAAGAGACATGCGCTGCTGGAACAAAAACGACCACTTGTGCATGTGATTTCTTCGATACTGGGTGGGAACAATGTCCAATTATAGGCTTTTCTTACAAAATAAATTAGAACTTCAATGGGGGTACCAACTAATTATCTCCTAGCAAAAGGGCTTTAATTTGATGTTAATAGGGCTAAAGGAATATTTAGCTCTGCCATTTATACATGAAATGGTCCTATAAGCCCTTCAGTATCAAAATGCTAAAAAGTGCTTAAATAGTGGTTATGGTCCAATACAGTAACCTGCTACCTTTTCCCACTTGGAATGATGTACAGAAAATTGCCAAAGCTGCACCACAGGATTAATTACAGACTCATCACAGAATTCTAAAACCACAATACTTAGGCAGCTAAGCAAGAGCAGCTCCCGAATAGATTTAATGTAAACCCTCAGACTAGTAGAAGATGTGACGTAAAAAGAGAGATCAATGAATTTGAGTAGGCTGCAATGCCATTAACCAGGCTTTTTCCTTGAGGAAAAAAAAAAAAGAGAAAAAAAAGAAAAGCACTCGCCCATTACGTGCATTCTTCAACAATATCCTAAACAAAGTGTTCAAATACAATTAAAAAAAAATACATATTTAAAAGTTATAGAAGTCATGCTTAGTGTATATTAAAGACTGAAAATAAGTAGTTTCTTAACCTGCTAAAGGTGATCTTCCTTGCCAGAAGGACTCCTATGAGGAAATGTAAGGGCAGCTTATCTGAAGGTTTTCTAACCGTTAGATGCTATAAATGTCATTCCTTACTGTTGGCACCAGGCTGCCATTTAGCTCTCAGTACACAGAACAGGGAGTGCCCTTTCCTAAATTTGTTTGAATGTCTAAGGCTATTACCCTGGTCTCTCACACAGTACATTATTTTACAGCAAACACAAACAAGTGCACTAGCACAGCCAAACTCTCTTAAAACCAATTAAAAATAAATAGCACCTGAACAAACTTGCTGTCAATTAGCAAGTAGTTAGTCACTTTGCTAATCACATCACAGAAGGAGTATCCACAGAAATTCAGTTACTCCAAAAATCACTGGTATCCCAAAGGATAGGCAGACACAAAGCAGTTCTGGACAACAGGAAGGTTAATTTTCTCTCCCTCTCAACACCCACTCCCCTCCCTCAAGAAAGGGAGTTAGAACCAGGCCATTCTCCCCTCTAACATGCTAAAGCTTTCAAAGAGCTCCCAGGCATTTTAGAAGCAGTTGTACAGTGTTTGCTTGCCACTTTCAATTAAACATGGTACAGCAGTCTGATGTCACTAGGACCTACTAATAGGAAGAGTTTCTGGAAGAGAGTGCTCCAATTGCAAACAAAGAACTATTCACAGAGGTCTGCAGTTTCTGAATAAACACTGAGGCAGTTTTTACAGACAAGAGCAGGGAGAACAACATAAAGCAGTACCTCCCCTGTCTTTAAACTCTCCCAACATTTGGTGAATCCAGGTAATTTACTGCATATGGCCGAAATGACTGACTTGCGGGATTCTGTAAAATCACTCCTAGCTCTGTGCATCTCCTTAGAGGCAGCAGGGATCTGCAAAAGCAAAACTATTAAAAGTATTTGAGCCTCTGGTAGATTCAGACACCATTGCATTTAACCAAGTTTCTTTCTCTGTACACTTTGGTTAAATGGAAGTTTTTCTGGTTGGCCACTCTTCCATTCTAACATTGTGTTTTCAACTGCTTCAATACACAAAGGCCTGAGGAGAACAAAAGTTGAAAAAAACACCTTTTTCCTGGGCGTCTCAGAAGGAGGCAGAGTGAGCAGTTTCAAGGTGGCAACAAAGATCAGAGCAAAACTGGATAAGAGAGGGAAAGAGAGACAGACATACAAAGGCTGATTGGGAAACTAGAATGGAAGGAAAGAGATAGTAGAAAGGGCATGGAAAGGCTTGATAACTAGAAAGAAGGAGTCAGGGGCAAGTGTTCTCAAAAGTCTGTGTTTTTAAACCAAGGGTGCAATCAACTCTATCCATGCGAGATCTGGACTCCAGTTCCATACAAACACCTTTTAAAATACATTAAGGTACTCACTAGATTCAAATACGGATACTTAACAGTGTTGTTACTTTGACTATGTATTTATCAAGTCTATTTATAAAGTTTGGCCCCAGCATCACATACGTTGATCTATTGAACTCTACTGCTTCGACTCGCAAGGTGGTTCAGGATTAACTGAACTGCAACATTATGAAGACCGCACAGCAAAGCACTTCTGGAAGATCTCTAGATCTTTTTACTCAGCCCCAGATAAAAGGCCTGATCAGCTCCTGCCTTTTCCAAATAGTGCCTTCAATAATTTAAAGAACTGGAGACTGAAAATTATTTTGAATTTTGCAAAAGCACAAGGAGTAGAAAATATTTGCATGAAAACTGATGATAAAATAAAGCCTTGTAATTTCATTTACATAAAAAAGGAAAAAGAAATATTGTGCTCAGTTGTACTCAAAAGGCATAGGATTGTCACAACAAAGTCATGTCTCCTCATGTACACATTTGGTTTACTTTTCATGTATAACTCCGAGACTGAAAGAAGGGGGAATCAATCCCAATTTTGTTGGTTGTGCCTGCTTCTAATCAGGTTCCCTGCCTGTTTTTCACACATGAAGATACAGCGATGTCTGAGTAACAACCAGTGCAGAGAAATGCTGCTTCTTTAAAATGAAGATTCCCCCAGACTCTTTTTAATGTCATAGAAGCTTTTCTATTGCTGCGAGGCTTTATACATCGTTAGTTTACAAAACCTTGGTTTTGATATTAGATTGACTTGACAGTGTCATATAATGAGTAAAATTTAAAAAGCAGCAATAGATTATACTCTTGGCATGTAGACCCAAGCTTGACTGGAAGTTGGAAATAGAGAGGTGCCTCCCTTCCACACAGATGTGGCCTCTCGGGGCGTTTAACATGTGGTTCTACTCAGAAAAGCCAGTAAGTGCACACTACTCACTGCATGTAGCTACTGTCATTTCTGCTTCGCAGAGATAAAAATCCAGTGTCTTCTGCATTGATTTCTTGGTGACACGGCACTTGCACAGAGGCAACTTAAGCCTGCAGAACTTTTCAGTCTGGTAAGGACCGGAAAAGAATTCGGCATGGGTCTCAAATGCAAGGGTACAGGTCTGCAGTGCTCTGGGCATTGGACAAGTCATTTAATATACGAAAGAGAGCCTATCTGATGAAAGGCTTTGAGAGATGATAGAAAGCCAGAATACAAGAACATATTTACAAAGCATTTAGTCAGACTATATTTTTCGGTTGTAGGCTGTGCCCCAAAAGTCTTTTCTCAGATAAAACTGTCTCTTTTCCTAGAAAATTGCTTCCTATTTCACAGACAGTCAAGAATTATTTCTCAGTTCTTTCACTAATACTTCCAAATCCCAAATTTTAAATTACAAATTATTCTAATATTTACTCAAATTCATATTTGTCTAAATACTAAGAAGTTACAATAATAGATATGTTACATGAACCTAGACAAAGAATTCTGTATCTGACAGGACTAAACAGATTCAGCGCAAACAGAAGGAAAGGAAGAAAAAAGAAAAATTAGGAAGTAGAAAAAATTATAACAGCTTTTCCAAATGTATTCATGGACAATAGAAAGTAACACATGTGTGGTGCATATCAGCAAGAAACTGTCTACTCTACTGCATAAAATACAGCTGCCCTAGGAGTGCAGCCCGATCCTGTTCTGCCTCCGTGGAAAGAACAACCTCCCTCTAAGGTCCTTTCTGCTTCTGTACATAACCAGGGCAATCTCAAAAAGACAAGAGGAGCAGCCACACACTTTACAACTGACTGTGTGGATAAGAATATCAGAACTCTGACTGCAGCTGCTATTTTCTGACATTCCCCATATACAAGTATGCAATTTCTGAATAACCAAGATGTTCTATGAAAATTATTCTGTTTTTTTTACTACTGGGTAGATATTTTTCCATAGTAGAAACAGAGAAGTAAGATTCAGCTCCCTACTTTGATTACATTTTTCTCAGGTGCTTTGCCCACATACCTTTCCAGTCAATTAATACACCAATTCTGAATTAGGCAATAAGCTGAAGCAGAATTAGAAGTACTTTTTTCATCATTCTACAAAAAACCTACAGCAAGTATGCACAGCCCTGAGCAATTGCATCACAGCAAATAAAGCTCAGCTGTGAACCCAATATATGCAGCTGACTGGGCCATCACCCACCCAAACTGAAATTCTAGTAAGAATCAGAGCAGATGCAGTTTAATGGTGAAATAATTGAAAATATAAAAATGAAACACTCCACTAATTGTAAAGACAATGTTTTTGAAAGATTTATTTCCCCAAACTTTTTATATTTTGAATTTTATCCTGATGCGTCTTTTGTGAGATCAAAACTCAATTTTTGATCAGTTTTGATATCTAGATAACTTCCTATGCTGAACTACATTCAACAAAACTAAGCTAGTATACAGAATAGTTTGTGTGGAAATGTCTTGTTTCCATCAGCTGTATCAGAATGTTTGCCCCAGCTTTTACTTTGAGTTTGTATTACTTCTTTCTTGGATACCTCTCAAGCTTCCTTTTCTCCAAAGAGTAACGCGTCTCCTGTGAAACGATAGTATCCTAAATGAGATAATTTAATCACCTGCAATTCTGCTTTTTTTTGAGATTTTGTTAACAAGCTCATCTTTTTCACTTACAGCTCCTCCAAACTAAAATCAAAGTGTTCAAGTAGGTAGTTTTAGTCATGATGTTTTGATTCCAGAACTGATTTGGGGGGCAGGGGTGTAGTGGTTCTATTCAGCTGCCTTTCTTTTAGCATTAATTGTAGATAATCTGCTGTGAAAAACTCTCAGAATTTATCACTATCTCTGCCTGTGGCATTTCCCTTTAGCCCAAGGATAAATCTTTCTAACTCTGGCAAATGTCAGTAATGCTCCTGTGATGCAGGTGATCCTACAATAATAAAAATCAACAGCTAAAAGCAGACTTTATTGTAGATATTCATTATGATACTTACAGCCTGTTATAAATTTTCATCTTATTCTTATTTAACAAAGGCTATATATAACTATCTCTATATCACTGTGACCAAAAACCACAAGACCATCTTGAGTTATGATATGCTATATACATAATCATTTTTACAGTAAAGCTAAATGCAGAAGTTATATTGAAATTATATCTAGAACAGTGAAATGGGTGCTAACATTTTTATATCATGACAAGGATTTGTACCACAGCAAAGACAAAAGAAAGTTAAAGTCTTCAATCGTACTCAGATCATTAAATATCAGAATACAACAGTCAGTTAACTAAATGTTTGTAAAAATACCTCAGCAGTCTGCAACACACCTCACCTTTGCCAGAATCAGAGCCATTATCTTGACATCGCCTCGACAGCTACCAGCAGCACTGTCTTTTCAGTTTCCCACAATGATTTTGTTGAAGTTACTCACAATGATTTTGTTGAAGTCAAGCACGGCCAGCTTTCCAAGGTATAAAGTTTGTCTCTTGTCTGGAACATGCTGAACAAAGCTTCAGCACACGTGGGCATTACAAGGTCACATAGCGTACATAGTGCCAGGCTAAGGAGTGCAGAAAATTAACACTTCTCACCTTACTAGTATCTTAGTGCATTTATCTCTATTTTCTGGTACTCTTTTCGCTGCGCAGAGATATCATTCATTTTTAGTTTCCTGAAAATTACATTAAAATAGCTTCATTAAGATGTTTCTTTGAGTTTCCTGACCCCCACAAACAAACAAAAAAGATCCAATGCTTTCCTTTGGAAAAAGAGAGCGGTTCCCAAACACGTTTCTCAGGACAATCACCAATTTTGTCAAGCATTGCCCTTAAACCCAGGCAGGAATTACTTGTTATTTTGTTTCCCATTTTATATTTCTTAGAAAACACTGCTTTTGTCTCTGCATCAAGGAAACTCTTATTTAGAATTGCAGCTCTGTTGATTTCTCTCATGACAATGTCAAGCAGTTTACATATGAGAGGAGTAGTTGAGCCCACTACTTTGTCACCAAGACGCACTTTTTCAAGAACACAGATTATGGAAACAAAGCTTTGCATAGAAAAGTGTTGTTTGATTTTTGCCATCTTTGAGGCAGTGCTTAACCATCATCGCATTTTTAGATGTGTCGCTGGATACTTCTGAAGTAAGGAAATCAACTGTGTTCTCCCAGTTGTTGTGTATGCAATGTGTTGTCTCCAGTCTGGAAAACCACCCTGCCAGAACAACTCCAAAGGGAGTATGCAAATCCTTTTCAGTAACAGTATTAACCATAAAACAGCAAAACACTATCTGAACACATCTGGGAGATGAACAATAATTTTGTTCTGGTCAGGCTAATCTCTAGTCTTTAGAATAAAATCACAGCTACATGAGCGAGATGAGAAATAGAGTATGCAAAGAGCAAAACACACTTGAATGAGAACTTTCAGAAGTGTCTATATTCTACCATTAAAATCACCATTAACAGACACACAGATTACAAGGAAATTTGTATTTTGTCCCAGAACATTATTTATCAGAAGGCTACAGTTTATATCAATGTTAATTTTAGAGGCATATGTTTCACACTTCTTCCACAGCAAAAAAAGGGCACGAGGACACTGATTTCAGAAATCTTCCTGGTTCTGGATCTCCACCAAAAATTAGAGAAACTGACAATTGCTTAAAGGAACTACCTTTTCTCATGGTGGTCAAATAATTCAGAGAGAGTTTCTTTAGAATCAGAGTATGATTAAAATTGCAAATGTTTATAAGGATGTCAAATAACTTGCCAATTATGACAAATGGATATTGCACAAAACACAGTGAATCTTGTGAGAATTCAGTCACAAGATTTACTTTGTAGCACATATGGCTTAAGCATGCTTCCAGGTTTGGTTTATCTTTTTTCCAGAGCTTTGATTTTGGTGTCACCAGTAGAGCACCCTGAAATGCTATTTGTTTTACCAGTCACACTACAAATCCCCACCAAAGATGCTTTCTTACCCCTTTGTTCCACCCAAAAAAAATATTAACCCTAAGAGCTCTTGGAACCTCTTCGCTCTATTTTCATTGCACAACTTGCCTTTGTGGAAGCTGTACACACATCTGTTTCATAGTGACAACACATTAGATCTTCCCTTCTCCCACAACATACTTCTTACGGGTAAAGCAATTAGACCGTCATCGGTCCCTTCCGAGCATTAAGCAGAAAGCCCCTCCTGTTGATTCTCTCAATATTCCAAGTACATATGGACATGAAGTACAGATTCACTCCCTTATCAGCACATACTCCCTACTGTCTTAGGAAATAGCATCCTGTGGTTGGAAAAGGCCAGGTTCAGGATGGCCAGGTTCAGGATGGCCACCTGCTCTCTGCATGACCTCAAGGAATTCATTTGCTCTAAAGATGGCCAATGTCTCTGAAGTGTCAAGCCTGGCATTTCTTCAGCATGGTTATCAGCAACCGTTCATTTCATTCAGAAACACAGGTAAGGTCTCTGGCATCTGAGGGTGAGAACAAGGGGCAGCTCCTACAGAGGAAGAAAGGTAGCAAGTCCTAGGTGCCTCTAGCCAGGCCCTCCAAAATCAGCAGCTGTTTGATGCCTTGAATCTCTTTGTCATTCTCCTCAGTCTATAAAATGGAGACAAGAACGTTTTCCTCCTGCCCAGGGATTGTATGGATAAATACATTCCTGTTTGTGAGGCGCTTAGATAAGATAGCTAAGGGAGCTATGTCAGTTGATAGATTCCTTGATCTTAAAGAACTGTACTCTGGAAAGAAGCAGCTTGACTGAGTTCTAAATGTCCATGTTATTCACAATATGAAACTGCCACAATATAAAAAACATTCTAATGATATTTGAGAGCAGGAACTCCCCTTCCCCCTCATACTTTGAGGACTCTGTCCCTTTGGAGATGGTATGCCTTTCAGTGAGGAGGATTCCCTATTGTTTTCTTCCCTATTCCTTATAATGTAAATGTAACCTCATTTATTTATTTATTTTGTCTTGGAGGCCTCTTTTCATCTGGCAAGATGGCAGGGGAGGGGGGTGGAGGGAAGAGGAGCTGGAGGAGGGGGCTATTTAATAATGTCCTATTAATCGCAGTGCACTATCAGCAGGCTTTAACCGTGTTCCAGTTCTTTGATTGCTTTTTAGGGATTAGAGCAAATTTCATTGTCATCCATTGCATTGCAAATGGGTAAATTTGAGTGATATGTACACAAAATACAGATAGGCAGATAGTGCATCGATATATGTGCAGAGTATATACATGCATTTATATAGCTTGTATGCGTGCACACACACACACATAAAAATAAGCTACGTCTCCCTGTATGCCATATGAGAAAAATCAAATCAAGGCACGGAGAAACTGAAAAAAACCTACATGTATCATTCACCTGATTTCAATTGTGACTCCCTTTGAACCTCGGCCAAATCATTTTGTACATTAAAAATTGGTCAGGGATGATAAGATTCCATTTTCATGGTTGGTAATGCAGAACCGGTGAAAGAATACAATTACAGACCCCTGAGTAAACTCTGCGAATGTCAACTTGATGTAAATGATCAAGTGTCGACAAAGGGCTGGCGGGAGGTGGGGGGAGGCAGAGATGGAGGGGAAAGAGAGAAGAAGAGGAAGAGACAGTAAAAGAGGATTCAACTTCTTCAGCAGCCTCTCACCCAGTGACGTGCCAGCCCCTTCCTGGTCCCAGCCCTTTGGGACCCAACCTTTCTGAGCCCACACAGTGCCCCAAGTCTCCCACGGCCGCACTGTCATTGCTCTTGGCTGGGACCACTGCAGCAGCGTGCTGGGGTTGTGACACAAGTGACCTGCCCCTGCCTCCAGCAGGCCGACAAAAGCAAGCAGCCAGCACAAAGAATTCCTGCGAAACAATAGCACGCCTCCACATAAATCCTTCGAGAACTCAACACCCAGGGTTTGCACTGAGGGACTGCTAGACCCCGAGCCCTGCACGGAGCGGCCATGCGACTGCAGGTGCGAGAGCCCCCGGTGTCACCCCTGAGCCCTCCAGACTGCTTCCTGCATCGGCCCCACGGTTGCCCGGGTCCCAAGCAGCCCTGCTTGCTCCTCTCCACCTTCCCTGTGAGCACCAAGTTAATGCCATAGCAACTTCTTCTCTTTTTATGTTGAGCTGACATAGGAATCTGAGCAAGGATGCTGTGACTAAGCGGACGTACAGAGGCTGAGGGAATGAACAGGAGCCAGAGGTGCCCATAACTCCTTAGGGAGAGCAATGGTTTAAAAGCTCCCAGAGTATGATCTGTATATTCCTTACACCTTGTCCTTCCCCAAGGAAGCAGATAAATCCCCTCTCTTACAGGCAGGTAAACTGAGGCACATGAAGAGACTTAACTGTGTTCCCAAAACGAACCTTGAGCTGAGGACTGAGTGTGGGGTGCCTGTTTCCTCCAGCTTCGTGCTGACCACTGGCCCATGCTGCCTCCTGGTGAGAAGGAGAGAGTTCACGTCCAGGTCACTGCCAAATCTCATCTGGTCCCACACTGCAGTAAGGAAAAGAAGACTACAGTGAACTTCTGGGAGAGGCATGCATATCCAAAAGGCTTTTGCCCTTTGTGAGCTGAAAACAGGAGTGATATTTCCATTTATTTTAGAATTATCACCTGAGATGATTAAAGCAGTTATCAACTTCAGTTGTTCTTTACATGTCATTTTTGTTTCACATTTCCAACATTATTCCTGTGCGCACCGCATAAATTATTGAAACATTATTTTATTTATCCATCCCCCTGTGACAGAAATAGGTTCTCTGAAAGCAAATCTTGCCCTAATCAGTTCTGTTTGTCTTGGTTTCTCTCCTCAGTATTGCCACCGCTTTTGAGTTAGTGAACAAGTAACACTACTTTGCTCTTGTGGAGAACAAAAAGCACTGTGGGCTGATAAAGACAGGGTGCTAAATTAAAGGTTATTCCAAAACACATCATTGGTGGCTAGGAAACAATAGGCTTGTAAACTTTTAGCAAGCTGGGGGGCAAAGGAAGATATCACGCTGAAGTTAGACAGGATAGGGACTGTCTAGACCCCAGTAGTCCTGCTTCCCATTGAGCCCTAACCTCAGCACGAAACTCGCCCGGTTCACAACTGCCTCCAGAATTGGCCATTAAGAATATGAGACAGTGAAATAAGCAAGCCCCAGGGTGCCAATATATGGGCTTAAGTTTATACCTTATATAAAAATGGCATAATAGTGTTGTCTGTTTCTAGCCTGTACTCAATTCTTTTTATACACTAATACATCAGTAAAACCCGATCACCCTACCAAAGCACTGTTTTAGAAGCACCCACTTAAAACATTGCCTTTTATTCTCCTTTTCAGTGCCGTGCATGCCATCCTAATTATAAGTGCAATAAAATTAAGCAACGGTTTGCACATGATATCCTGCTAAAAGCAAGCAACATAATGAAGTCAGATGCAAACATGATGCAACTTGTTTAGATGGTAAGGGGTTTAAACTCAGCTGACTACCTGTACTTTAAAATTAGCTCTGCTCAAAATATCTCGAGCAATATTATCAAAGAGCCAAGTGACGTTCAGAATGTTAGCAGGACTGTTCTCGTTTTGAAGCACAGTTTCAAATAAAATGAATTTTAAACAGTTCAAAACGTTGCAATTTCTCACCTGCACATATGGCTTACGACAAATTTGAATACTGAGTGTTATCTGAATCTTAAACTCTGAACCAGTGTACACAAATACAGTTAGGGGGGTTGGGCACTGAAGTTCCATCTATTTGCTTCTCAGGCTTAAATTTTTTGAATAGTTATTGTTTTTCTCTGTTTCCCTCCCTTGATTCTACATTCACAGTTCCTCTAAATGACACAAAATTATATATTGAATTTTTCCTCCCTTGTCACAAAAAATAAACTGGACTGAACCTATTAACCAGGAGAGTTAAGTCAATGCACATCATCACTTTGACAAACTTTACTGTGTGTTCCCAGTCTTTGCAGATCATTACAGAAATTCAAATGCAGTTTGTCTTTACTGAAATAAGAAGAAAATCAGAAAATAAAAGCATTTTTTCTATGTTCTACTCATAATAAGAGTTAATAAATCTCAGTTAACACGGATTAAGTCTATACGGCAGTCTTCTAAAGTTCACCACAATCTATTTCAGCAAATGTAGAAATGATCATTTTTATCTAACATTGCTGAAGCATTCTAGATTTGACATAAAAAAGCCGCAGCTCTAATATTAGATTTAAGTAGTGCAAATTACAGCACATGTTAAATAACTATTCCCTTGTGTATTTATAGCTTTAGGTTCTGAACTTGCTGTCTTGCATATTTTTCACATAGTCGTTTTAAAAAGTTTTCAGTCCTTTAACTGCTAACATCGAGTTATTGTTGTCACACCGAAGATGATTTACACCTATTGTTTGGTTAATAAACGCAGTGGAAGGATTTATTACATTAAAACACTCTTATGGCAAGTATTTTTTCAGCTAAATGGTTTCTTTTGGTAATTCAAATCCAGATTTTTTTCCTTTTTTAGGTTTTTCAAAATACACAAGCTTAATTCGGAAAGAAAAAAAAATTAAAATTATTTGCACCAAAACAAAGAAGATATCATTCCAGTCTGATTTGCCAACTACACTTTACCACAAATTTGTAAGTATTTGAAAACCTTTTTGTCTGAACTATTCTGAGACACATTGTTCTGGGAATGCTAATATTTCATGGACATGAATGAAACACCCAGCCACAGAAACAAGTAGCAGCAAAAAGAAGTAGTCAGCATTTCCAAAGCTAAGCCTGGGAAACTTATCCAAGTTCAAATAAAAAGGGTGGCCTACCTTAAACAAGCTATAATCAGTTGTTTGCAAGGTGGATACATCCCCAGAGCCAACAGCTGGCCACCACTGATGTAGGTAGTGAAGGACAGCAGAGGAAAACCCCATTGCAGGCATTGTTTCCAAACCCTGGCCAGCTGGGCTCAGCATTCTCCAGTTCACCTTCAGATACCACTTTACAGACTTGGTAGTGACTTATCAGAGATGCTTTTGTTTGTCCTTTGCACATTCTAAACCACATAGATAAAAAAGTACTTTTTAAAAAGAGAATAATTAAGGTTTCAGAGTTCAGGTTATTTCTGCGTGTTGAGCACACTGATTGATCTAATTACTGAAGCCCTAAAGAATCATCTGCTGGGAGAGTCTGCATAACCATTTGCTGACCTATAGTATCTCATGGTCACTGCTAAAAAGGGAATAATGAGTTCTGAAATCAACCTGAAGTGCTTTCACAGTCTACCCTGTGTATCTGGACACAAAACGTCCCTGATCTTCGCCCAAGTTTACCTACTGCTACAGAAGTAGAGAAATTATTTGTGTACTCACCCTGCAGGGAAGCTATGCACCTGCTATAGCTAGAAGACTAGTGAGTAAAACCAGGGGGCAATAGCTGCGTACACAAGAGAAAGTAACATGCAGTTCCTCCAGGCTGAAGCTTTAAAGATATGGCAATACCTGGGGAGCAATGTACAAAGTTCTATTTCTTTGGGCAAAGATTGTTTGAAATGTCACTGGCTTGTGGGTACTCTGACTTTAGGAAGGGTACAATAAATTTGACATTTTTCTACAGCAATGTTTTCCCCTCATCCATATTTCCATTTTAGAAGGAGCTTTTAATATCTAAATTAAGTAATTCATTAGTAATTGTAAAATAGTTTAAAAATATCCAAAGAAGTACTATTGTTATAGTTATAGAGGTGCATTTATGCATCAAGTTTTCAGTAGTTTATTTCCGTATCCTGCAGTACTAAATACACAATCTTCTATTTTTCATATTGTAGGGACAAGTTTCTCTAGCTGGTTGTAGTAGGGGAGCAATTCTTATATGCACCCCTCTCCAGGTGGATACAGAAGCAATACAATAAAGACTGAACGGATGGGTTACACATCCTGCTGATCTTTTTTATTAACAATTCTGGAGTCAGACTCAGTTTTAAGTGGGAAATCATTCTAAATCTTTTTACACATGAATGGTGTACAGATCTATATTTTTTCCAGGCAAAATATTCACCAGTATTAAGAAAATCTAGTAGAAGAGCAGCAGGTGAGCTATCCCTTTCCTGCATGAAAGGATATACAGAGGCCCTTTCCCACTGCCCACAAGTCAGCAGTCTTGGTGCCCCAGGGTTTGGCTTCACTCTAGTGTGAACCCCTCAACAGCAGTGCACTTCTGAACTGCAATACAAAATCTTGAAGGAAGAAACACTAGCAGAACAGTCTCTGTCACCTCTCAACTAAAGGGAACATATAAAGGGAATATAATGTATTTAACTTCCTACAAAAGGCTGGCTTATTTGGAACTCCTACAGTGATCCACACGGTGAAACATTTGTTATAGTCGAACACAGAGGCTTAAGGTGTTGAGAAAGGAAATGGCCCATGAAAGAGTAGTCTACAGAGTTAAATCCCTAAACTAGACTCACCTTGCAGCCAATTTTGAAAACATATTTCAGGTCAGGAAATTGTAGGGAACAAGTTTAAGTGAATGTCAAACCCACTAACCCTTCTCCACAGAGGAGAAAGAGTAATTCATGAAATCAGCAAAGGATTAAGGCCATTCAGGTACCTCTACAAAGCTAAAGAAAAGCAGGTCAGAGTGCGCCCTTGAGCAGTGGATCCCTGATAGTCCACACTGCTTGATTATTATCTCACTTTTGGGTTTAGTTTTAGACCCCCAGCTCACTTCTCAGGAAGCAACCATGTCCTGGCTCTGAGGATAATAGCCTACATGAACCATTGCTAAAGGGTGGCATGTACAAAACCATCCCAAGTTTGGCTTTCCCTTTGCTACAAAGTCCTCAGGAACCATTCCAGTGGGATTCATGCCTCTAAAGCCTCTTCATACTGTTTAGTCCAACTGTTCCTCCTCCTCCACAAGCACACACAGACCTTTTCTTGCTAGTCCACCACTCTGTTCTGAAGATACTCAAGAGCAAATAAACCATAACCTCTTTCACTAGCGCTGGAGGTCAGTCCATACGTGGCTAGTGCCCCCTCTCCAGGCCAGAATATCCCAGGCCTTTCTGAGTCTCCCTCAGCACAAAGCCCTGGGTTAACCTCTACTACAGCTGTTTTAACAACCAAGCACTGCAATTAACAGCGAAAGTTCATTACTTCCACCCTGTGAAACAGAACGAATACACAGTCCACATCAGAAAGTTTCTGCTCTCCAGCTGAAGATGATGAACATGCCTGGCTTTAAATTGCTCTCCTATCTTATATGGCCATTGTTTCTAAGGCTGTATCTTCATTCAAGAATTAATTAAAACTTCTTAAATTGTAATTATTTTTCTTGAGTCACCAATGCACACCCAGTAGCAATGCCATACTGCAGCACTACACCCAAACTGATGTATGCACCACACGTGCTGTTGCTACTGTTTCCCTAAGAAATCAGCACAGGTATTAAAATGGAAAGTGTATTTCACAGTTAGGTTCTGCACCTTCAAATCCATTTGATTTTTAGTTCCAAACAGCCTTCAGGTGTCAGCGCATAACCAGTCTTTTCTGTGTAGCTCATTGGCAAAAGATGAGCAAAGGCATGGTTGGAAGGAACTCTGGTGGTGATTTGTTAGTGATTTTGATTAAATTTAGTGTAGTCACATGGCTGCTGTTGCATTTTTATCCATGGATAATTATGGAGTCTGCTTATTTTATGAGATGTATTTTTAAGAGTTTTTCAGTGGCTTGGGATGAGTGCTCTTTTGTTTAGTGATGTATAAATTTGAATAATAATAAATAACAAAGTGAAGGAGAACGAGGGAAGGGAGGAGACTGAAGTCTGAGAAGATGCCTCGCTATGCATGTCTGCTGCATTTGATCACAGCATAGATGATCCAGCAGTGGGCATTATAGAAAGCCCTAATATAAATCAGATTAGATAAATACTAATAGCCATGACTAGCTGTGCACTTTACTGGGTTGTACTGATGTTTTCAGTCAAAGGCTCATGTTATTAGCGTACATTTAATGATCAGTCGCTTGCCTTTATGCAGTCCTAATGTTCTGTTGAGCAGACATCAGAAAACAAGACTGTGACAGTGCAGCCTGACGCTGCGCTACAGCAACACACTTCAGCTCTCCCCAGCACCGCACTGCGTTAGCCCCGCACTGTGGGGCTCCACCACACTTCTCTGTGGGGCAGCGCAAGGTACAGACACGCTCCAGACTGACACTTCCCAGCCAGAGTATGGGGAGGCTTGCTATTGTGGATGTACCGCATCATCTCAGTTACATCACAGCAGCTAGACATTGTGGCATCCTCTCCTTGCTGCACTAATTGTGGTGTTGAGGAACTTTACGACTTTTTTGGATTACTGGTAGCATGATCTAGGCACTTGCAGGGTTTTGCATTCGCCTTCTTAAAGAAGGCAGAGACAGGACTTCCACTCTTGCATATTAAAAAAGGTATTCATAAAATAATTGTTCCTATTCAGAATCAAAAAACTGCATTCGCCATAAAGTTAAATCAGGGTGGAATTTGAAGTTGTCCATCATGGTTAAAATAACATTGACTTGATTATTAAAATAACATTGACTTGGACAATTTTGATGTATTAAAATCTTCTTAATCATAGAAAAAATCAAAGCGAAGAAGGCAAGTAAAAATGAAAAAAAGTCTAAATGGATTAGTTAACATTTAAGAAACCACAAAGAACCTCCCCCCCTTCTGTCAAAATGTCATTAAACCAAGACATTCCTATGGCAAGTCTGATTTTGACAAAGCTGCATTTTCCACTGATAAAATATCATGTAGGGAGGTTTTCTCGTCATTAATATAAAGCAGTAACAAGGTGTTCTCCTTTAGGTTACTGTGGTACGTTTGAGATAAGTTTTATTTCTTTTACGAAAATATGAGGCAAAATGTTTTGCAACTCTGCTGTAGTATCGCTCAGCACAAGTAAATCGTGCAGTAACGAGTGTATATGTCAGGTATTTATTCAGGTTTTATCACAGACTTGTGCTGTGGGCTCCGTGTTTCATACCGGAGGAGCGCAAGCTGTATATTGGTGCTGTCGCCGACATTCCACTGCAGTAGCTTGGCCGTAGGCGCTTGTGCCTGGTGTGGGGTGGGCGTACAGCTGCGGCGAGTGGCGCCGGCACTGCTCCGTCTGCGCAGCGGAGTACAGCCTGCTTCCACTTTTATGTATAAACATGCAACATGCCACCACACTTTGCGGCTGTGCTGAACAGCTTTAATATATGTTATGACAACGCTGTATTGTGCTCGGTATTATTGCTGCTTGCTCCGTACTGTAGGCATGAATTTAGCTTGTGATTATGCTATAATATCACTGCGCTGCGCGTTGCCCGGTTGTGCCAGGCTTACATTGAGTGCTGTGTATTATAATAATGTTGACAGCGCTGAATGGCAGCGTGCGGCACTTTGCAGTTCTGCCACACGCGTGCGAGGTGGTGCCGGGGCTTTATGCGGTGCACTGCCAGGCTGGGCGAGGGTAGCGCGGAGGACTCCTCGCTCGCCTTATGGGGATGGTTAGATTTAATGTTATGTAATCTGCACTTTGTGGTCGGTTTGCATTAGGGCTGTGTGCTCTCTGCTGCTTGATGGTGGGGTATTAATGTCAAAATCCTCCATGATCTACTGCCACGTGGTCACGGTGTAGCCTCCGATAAAATCATGACTTGGTTTCTTAATAACGCAGAATTTTAAGAGACAACAAAATGTATAGGAATTGTTCTATATTAAAAATGCAGCATAATTGTATAATTACAGTATTTGCATCATGTTAAACAGATTGGCTGGGTTATTTCAGATTCTTTAAAGTCGGGATGGCATCAGGCCTACAGTATTTCTAAACTGGTTTGCCCCTCTGCAGTTGTATAATGAAAGGCCACAAATTTTACCCAGCAATACTTGTGCTTTCTAAGTGCTGCATTACGAGCGTAAAATTACCAAATGTACTGAACACACTTACCAACACTGAACTAAAATCCCTTATCTCTCACCCACAAATTAAGTCTCCACAGAACCTTTTTTACAATGCTGAAGTAATAAATACATATGTATTTATTTCTACAATGATTTTAAGAAATTAGAAGGAAACCCAGACAGTAGTTTAGCAGTTAATTTACAACAGTACAGCCTCTGGAGTAAGTATGTAAAACAAACACACATCATTTATTTCCCTCATTTGAAATCCCTGCTCCCCGACACACAGACAGACAGACTCATACACACAGATCACTACAGCCCAAATTGGACATCAGAGAAGAAACTAGGACTTCTTTGCTATCATCCGTGATTGCCCTGAGGGTTGAGGAGTGGCCAATTTACAGCATGAATATAGTCTGGGGATACATGAATCATGAATCATGTTTGATGTATGAAAAGGCACAGTCATTCTGAAAGGCTGCAAACACAGTCATCTGCTTTTTAAGTGAAAAAAAAAGATGCTTGCAAAACAACAACAACAACAAAAACAGAGAGATTAAATACCTGGGATATATTATTCAAAAGACACCATCTTTGCCTTTTTTTTTTTTTAATTGGGCTGGAAGGGGTTACTTCATTATGCAGCAAATTAGAAAATTCATAATTTATCATTGCACCCAGCCGAAATGCCACCCAACTGAGTCGCACCCCTGTGAAAACCATCACATAGTAACAAACTGTCAAAGCCTGCTGCAGCCGACGGGCAAAATTAATATGCAAATGTATGCAAGAAATTAAAAAGCAGAATTACCCAGGCAAATGAGGTAGCTATACTTGAATTGTTAGAATTATGAATAATTACTGCGAATTTTCTGCTCCTAATATAACTTGTTTTTTGATAAACAAAGACTTAATTATCGAGATGCGCTGGAGAATTTCCGTGGCGCTCATTAATCTTGCAAAAAAAACAAGTCCCTGGTGCCCAAACCGTAATGAAGAGCGCGTGCCCTGAATCTTCAGAAAGATCAGAGGCACCAGGGTGCCAGGGCTGGAGAAAAAAAATGACGGTGCCAATGTCCCCTCCTGTACCCTGGAGTGTCATAACGTCTTCCACTAACTATCAAAGGGACTTATTTATGCCAGCAGCTGAGCTATAAGTCCAATTTATGATGCCTTAAGCAGTGGTGAAATGATCTGTTGATGTGCTATGGAAATGCCATCTTGCAGTAGCTCGATTTGGTCCCAGTGATACCAACACGATGAGGACCCTCCGCTCCTCTGCTAATGGATGCAGCATGACAGACCATAATACACAAGAGGGACAATCTTTTAGGACCAGTCTCAATGGTCCTCCATTAATCTTGGTTTTGCAGCGCTGTGGTGTCCATGGGAACAAGGGCATTATCATAAGCACTGGTTTTAAATGTTCCCATTAGAGATTGCAATACAGAGGAGAGATGCATGGGGTGAGAGGGTTAGGGGAGACAGTCCACTATTAGTTTACGGGTTTTTTATGACCTGGATTCGAACCATAATGGGTGGCTTGGAGAATTTTCCCTTCCCAAATAACATAAAGAAAGCAACAAAGGAGGAAGCAGCTAAGTGTACAGTGCTGTGCGTTGCTGCATGTTCGTCTTCTCTGTTTTTACAGCTAGAAAATCAGCTTGGCCCTGGTGGGCTGAGATAATTTACCATGAGAAAGCAAAGGGAAAATAACCCCAGGTACTCTCAGCACAGACCAAATCGAACCCGCTGTGAGCTTATTATTACTTAAAAACTGGCATCTAAGTAAAAATGACTGACTCTCTGTCATTATCCCTATTACCACCATGATAAACCCAAGCAGATGATAAGGCAAAATTACAAAATATCAGTTCTGGAGCTCGGAGGCTACTTCAGAAGCTCAAGGCAGACTGCGTTTTCAAATGCTTCCTTCTCTGCATTCAAGTCCCCAAATTTTCTGAAGCCTTGACAGAACCATTTCACTGCATAGGCAAATTGTCACCTTTTAAACCAGGGCATCTGTCATTTTTATACAAGGGTCCACCACTCAGTCACTCTCGCTCTTAATCCTCCAATTTCTCTGCACACACAGAGTGGCTACAGTACCGTAACATTTGAAACTCACTCTCACAGACTGCATTACACTCAGAGAGAGGAAGGATGGGGCGACAACTGACTCATAACTGACAGAAAGGACACCCCTCCTGACCGCTGGGCTTTATTTTCTTAATCAGCAGGAGGAGCAGCTTGCTGGGGAGGAATGCTACTTCAGAGTGAGAAGAGGGGAGCAAACGGAGAGCGCAGAAAAGGCTTCCAAGATTTTCCACCCTCCTTCTCACCCTTCACCGTGGCTGGGAGAAGTACATTTCCCCCACATACACCGTCTGCCTCCTTCCTCAACCTCTCCTTGCAGAGGGGTGACGGGCACATCGGCATGGAGTGCTGCGGACTCTTCTCCAGCAACTCCTCCCTGGTGCAAAAGAGCTGAAGGGGACCCAGAAAGCAAAGCGTTGCCTAAGTCTGAGTGTGTTACATCTGGCTTAACAGGCTGATAATTCACTTCACCGGTTGTCTGGAAAAAGGGGGTTACTATAAAAGAAGCAGTAATTGTGTCTGACATGGTTGCCTACCTCCCTGCTGCTCAGTGACTAAGACGGCTGCTGAAGTTCTTACCAATATAAACTTTCCTCTTCCTTCTAGGGATGGGGGAGTTCAAATTTCCAGATCTGCTACTGCCAAGGCAAGTTTTGTAGAAAGTGTTCCTTGGTTACACACTGTGGTGTCACAGCCCTCTTAATGATCTTACCAACCCGGGCTGAATCATGTGCCTGCTGGGGCAGCTCCCTGGATCCCACAACCCGATGGTGTGCTGCTACCAAAGCAGCTGCCATATCCCTCTACTTCAGAGCATGGGAGTCCTGCTTTGAGCTGAGATAGAGTTAGTTTTCCTCCCAGTAGCTGTTGTGTTTTGGATTTAGCATGAGAAGAACGTTGATAATACACTGATGGTTTTAGTTGTTGCTAAGAAATTAAGGATTTTTTTTCATTTTCCCATATTCAGCTAATGAGCAGGTGTGCAGGAGCTGGGAGGGAGCACAGACACACAGCTAGCCCCAGCTGGCCAATGCGAATATTCCATACCCTAGACATCACGCTCAGTGCATAAATGGGGGTTGGCCAGGGGGCAGGAATCTGAGATCGCTGCTGGGGGACAGACTGCCCAACTGGTCATTGGGCAGTGAGAAAAATTCTATTGCATATTCCATATATATATATATGTAATATATGTTTTGCATATTCTTTAGCAGTAGTAGTAGTAGTATTCTTCCTTCCTTTGTTGTCTTGTTAAACCATATTTATCTCAACCCATGAGTTTTACTTTTTGTCCACTCTCCTCCTTATCCCGCTGGGGCGGAGGAGGAGCGAGCAAACGGCTGTCTGGTCCTACTTGCCAGCTGCTGGGTTAAACCCCGACAATGGGATAGGCAGGATCATGCACTTGTTGACGCTAAAACCTGTTTCTCAGCTAATGGCTACAGGGTCAGTCATTTTATAGTGATGAAACCTCAGGAGGGATGATCCCGGGAAAGGAATGATCTTGTGAAAAATCCTCCACAAAACACAATTTCTTTCAAGACAGGTTTCTTGTTTTATAAGAACACTTCAGTACAAATCACTGAGTCTTTCCTCCACCTCCTTCATGTGCATGCATTAAATCATTTATAACAGAGAAAAACATGAAGTTTGAAATTTAATTTCTTTTTATCTTAGTGTAAGACTTGGGAAAACCCACATAAAAACTGCTGAGCATGTTGGGAGATCCAATTTACCCATCCAAGAATTTAGGAAACAGCTTCAGGAAAGAAAAACAATTTGCACATAGCCGAGCACTTTTGACAATGTGAAAATCTCTGTCACTGCACAGTTCATCCAGCGGCTGCAGGAGAATGGAGCTGGAGTGTGGAGAATCCGTTGGCCAACAGCTACTACAACAAAGAACACAATAAATCCTAGTTCAGAGTCTACCTGGGCCTAATAATACTTTGCACTTCTTACAATTGTTTATTACTTTTAGCCAAATTTTGAATAACAGAAAATGACATGTGGAAAAATTTCAGTAATTCGCTTAAAGTCACTGTCACAAGAATTTTTTGGCCCTTTACGAGAGGCTCAAACCTCAGGCTGACTCTGTCCCAGGCATTAGACCAAAAGAGGGGAAGAGATCCAAGTGTGCAAGATGGAAATAATTATTATCTCTGGCCAAAGACTGCATGGTTTAGATTTTTCACAACCAGTCTTTGTTCTCATTAAACTGGAATCAGGATATAGGCATATGTTCTGCAAAGGCCTGGGACACCACTTGCAAAGAGAACTCCCCTCCTCTTTCCCATAATTAACACATCTAGGCACCACACCCAGAAAAAGATATACATATATAAGTGTATGTGTCTGTATGTGTATTCATACAAATATATTTGAATATATGTATGTATGTTCCTGACAGAAATGGGTACATAAGGGAGAGTGGGCATGCAAGACAGAAGAGGGCTTCTCAAAATGCTCATGTCACATTTGCAAGCTTTTGCAATGGCACCTGGCTGACAAATCAGATGAATTACTTTCCAGTAGAAGAGACTGAGATTGTGAGAAGGTAAGCAAAGACTTCAGGTCCATATGAACATGTTACCGCTTGGTTTTAAGCCACTGCAAGCCTCTCTCAGAAAAACGTAAATGTTTTCAATCCAGGTCAGTGTGCTACCATGGGCAGAGCAGCACACACACCATGTGCACCTTTCTGACACAACAGTTGTTCAGCTTGCTACTGAAATCCCAAAGGAGACTAACAATTTACTGTATTTATATAACAAACAGTTTTGGGGTATGAGAGCTGTGCTTCTAGTTGTCAGCTTGAGGGTCTTTACAGCTCTGAAGAGGAGGAGAAAAAGAGATGTAGATTATTCCTAGTGACCCACATACCGCAAAACATCTGCTGACAACATGGTTGGCTTCCTGCCCAAGTTCAACTATGAGCTGTCTCCAGCTGATCATCTTTGCCCTCACCATAATCCGGAGAGTCCACAGCAAGCAAAGGTGATAGTCAGGGATGTAAAAAGCAATTTGACCAGTTGAATAAGCACAAACTTGCATAAACAAGCAAATTCTTACCGCTAGCATAAATCTGACCTTAAAAAATAAAAGTGCTATCATCAAATATAAATCTTCAGAGTAAGATTCTTCAGGTCAGAAGTAAGAACTCACTTGTGTTTAGCATGATTCTTTGTGTTTGAAAAACTTGGGTTGTTTAAAATTTGACGTCTTAGAGATATACACAACATGATTAGACAAAGCACTGGAAACAAATAAAAAGCCCCAAGAAATACCTTTTGTACTGTCAAGTTCCACCATTGTATTAAGTACAGTATTATTCTGTTTGTAGAGACAGAAACAATATTTCTAGAAGCATTTGTGTTTCGTCCTTCTTTTTACATCTGAAATGGCGTTACCCTGTCATGCAAACACGTTGATGTAACTTGACTATCAACCTCCCCTTTCATTGTTTGTGGTTATTACTTTTTTGTTATTATTTTTATTCAAATCTGTAATTACTCCCAGCTTCCAAGTTTCTTGTGCTTTCTTTGTTCCTGCATTTAGGTACTCATTCTCCTTTTTAAATGCATCTGACTGCTTAGAACACAGCCATAATCATACCTGATATTGTTCAAATTAATAGTCACTCATTTGTGATCATAAGGGATTTTTGCACCTTGTATTACAGATGTAAGAAACCTTGCTATGAAATTCAAAAAGCCATAGAGCAGTCTCTCATTTTAGTGTTACCAACAGAGAGCACTTGTTATTCTGTTGTACTTTTTATTAGTATCAGTATGATTATTGTTTCTGCTCAGTAAAGGCCCAAAGAGACAGTGATGCAAGGGGAGGAGAGGGTGCTCAGCCACCTGTCATTAGAGTCTCTTCTGGCCCAGCAGAAAGCCTTGAAGATTCCCCTGAAATTCCTGAACAGACAGTGCCTGTACTTGGGTGAGGGCTTGTTACACACACACTGTTTGGATGATTTAAAATGCAAGTATATAGAAATGTAACAGAAAAATGTAACAGCAAGCGACAGAAAACATCATCCCTTAGGTGCCATAGCTGGAGGCTTAGTGATAGATGATGCTGCAAAATGGCTTCAAGATGGGATATTTACAAAATTGCTTGATGAGAATTTTACACTGCTAATCACAAGGCTCTAATAATGTCTTCCTTTATTAATTGAAATCTAAGTACTAGCTTGCATTTTCAGACATTGTCTTTGTGAAAGCGTGTTAGAAACTGCAAATATTCCTTTTCCATTTCCAATCCTGACTTCATATCTGACAGTTTCAGGATTTCCTTAGCCTTTCTGAATATACTAGACACGGCAGTCCTCATTTGATTAATTCTAATAATTTTTACCTTCTATTATTTTTTAACATATATTGGTATTGCAGATAAAGTAGTATTTATAGATTTAATTTGTGTCCTGTTTGGATTGTACAATCACAGGGCTAACTTGGCTATCATTATTATCATATTGTTTTATTCTGCTCCTAAAATTAAAAATTGTTCTTGTCTTTAAATGTTTTATTGTACTTGTCTTTCTTGTTTTGTATTGTACAGTCCATGATTAATTCTGTTAGCCAAGTGCACATGGCCTGCTTGGCTATCATCCATTATCTTCATCATTGTTGCCTCAAAATGAGCACTTTATTATTACCTTTTTCATCTTTCCAATTACCAGATGTGCTTTTGCATTCCCATACTTTTCCTACTAGACTGAGATCTACATTTAGAGAAAAGTCCCAACTCATTAGTCATTGATGATTAAGTGAATTTTCCCCAGCTAAATACAGGAAATCTAAGGGTCAGTTCCAGTGTTAGAGAAGTAGGTAACTTTTAAAAACAGGATCAAGAATGGCTACATCTTCCTGTAGAATGAAAGCTTCGCTTCAAAAAATCTATAGTTTGGTAGGGGATCAGTTTTAGATAAAAGGAAAACTCCCTCTGCAAATCCTGTAACTGCATTTGATTCAAGTATCTTTCTGAAGTCTCAGAAGTCTTCTCTAAGCCGGTGTTTGCCCCTACCTGCCTATCCTATAAATGTGATTTCCTGGAATGGCACTCCAAAAAAAAAAAAGAAAAAAAAAAAAAAAAAAAAAACTTTAAAAG
>Ga0065711_1027709_pt1 | contig 46587 bp, 28 predicted proteins | sample Hoacrofraction12_FD_59098 | JGI IMG/M metagenome (GOLD analysis project Ga0065711, IMG submission 59098) | Hoatzin crop microbial communities from Cojedes, Venezuela - Epithelial fraction 12 v2 (version 2) | ecosystem: Host-associated > Birds > Digestive system > Esophagus > Crop | place...
GGTCATCTAGTCCAACCCCCTGCCGAAGCAGGGTCACCCAGAGCAGGCTGCACAGCACCGCGTCCAGGCGGGTCTTGAATATCTCCAGAGAAGGAGATTCCACAACCTCCCTGGGCAGCCTGTTCCAGTGCTTCATCACCGTCAGAGGGAAGAAGTTCTTCCTCATGTTCAGACGGAACTTCCTGGGCTTCAGTTTGTGCCCATTGCCCCTTGTCCTGTCACTGGGCACCACTGAATAGAGCTTGGCCCCTTCCTCCTGACGCCCACCCTTCAGATATTCGTAAGCATTTATTAGGTCGCCTCGCAGCCTTCTCTTCTTCACGCTGAACAAGCCCAGCTCCCTCAGCCTCTCCTTGTAGGGGACATGTTCCGGTCCCCTCACCATCCTTGTAGTCCTCTGCTGGACTCTCTCCAGTAGCTCCTCATCTTTCTTGAACTGGGGAACCCAAAACTGGACAGAGTACTCCAGATGAGGCCTCCCCAGGGCAGAGTAGAGGGGAAGGAGTACCTCCCTCGACCTGCTGGCCACACTCTTCCTAATGCACCCCAGGAAGCCATTGGCCTTCTTGGCAGCCAGGGCACACTGCTGGCTCATGGTCAACCTGTCGTCCACTAGGACACCCAGGTCCCTCTCCACAGAGCTGCTCTCCAGCACGTCCACCCCAAGCTTGTACTGGTGCATGAGGTTGTTCTTTCCCAGGTGCAGGACCCTGCATTTGCCTTTGTTGAACCTCATCAGGTTCCTCTCTGCCCATATAGAATATAAAGTGATCTAACCACCTATGCTCTTAACCAGTCCTACAATTTCTTTCATTGCAGAAGGTCAAGAACACTGAGGTCAAGAACTTCTTTGTTTTCAGTATCATGATACTGTGCTTTGTGAGAACTAAATATTCTTGTTTGGATTGAGGACCTTTAGAGAGAGAATTGCCCATATGTTTCTTACCTACTTCTGTACTAGGCTGTTGGATAGAAAATAAACAACTAGGCTCACCCAACATGATGCATTCTTATCACAAACATGAACAGTACTGATTTCTCAATGGCTAGGAAGCTGACCTGCAAGGCTCTCATGTCTGCTACTGCTCAGAAGAAGAGCAGCAATATATCAGTTATCTCCCAATCAGCTATGCTTTGACCTTGCTGATGACTTCCCGGATGCATATTTTGTCAATTCAGACTTTAGTACATACTTTCCTGGAGGCTTTTTCTTCCAGCCTTGTTCTTTTTACTGAAAACCATGTCTTGCGTCTAACACAAGGAAAATTCCAGTACTTTACACAGATTATTTGATAATTTTGGCAGAAGAACTAATAATTCTTTTACATGCTTAAATTGAGAATATGCACAGCATGACCTTCTGTAAAATCCGTTTTCTATCAAGCAACAGACCCCTGAAGATAAAGTTACCGGCTCAGGCTCAACATTCTTCTTTGCTCTTGATCTGAGCAACCTGATGTGGATGAAGATGTCCCTGCTCCTTGCAGGGGTGTTGGACTAGACGACCTTCAAAGGTCCCTTCCAACCCAAACCATTCTATGATTCTGTTATTCTGTGATTCTATCCATCTCTCCCCAGTGCTCTTTTTTGCTGTTAGTCTCTTCTACATGGTCTTCTAGGTGATTCTCTCTTTTTCTGCAGTACTCCCACTTAGTCATGCAAGGGTGAGGTTCTTCTCTGTTTTTTGCTGGTGAAATTCTCTGAAGTCAGTGAGATGACACCAGATTTATACCAAAATAACTGGTATGACAAGGTGACCGCAATGCTCTTTCCCAAGCTCAACATAAGCTCATATCAGAGCTGTATTTTCTTCTTCATTATCTTATTTCTACTCCATGTGGCATCTTTCCTATTTGAAAATAGATCCTATCAGAGATACGTCTTCTCAAGAGTAGATGGAAAAAGAACCTTGCAAGTCTAGTAATAAATTACTAAATGGCTGTGTCTTCCAAGGATCTGGGATCATTCAAGAAAGTGTATAGGTCCAGCTATTAGCTTAGACTGGAAAATAATATTTTTTTAAAGTATTGTCGTTCATTTTTTTAATTTAACCAGAAATTTGTAGTTATTGACACATTTTACTATAAATAAAAAGTGTAGAAAATAACGCAGAAGATTAATTTCTTCAGTACAGAGAAATAACTTCGAATAAATACTTTTTGGTCCTATATTTCAGCTTGTTTTCTCAGTATAAATATTTTCTTTAAAATTTGGTCATTGTCTAAGCATTTCAATATGATGAAGTTCTTATGATGCATTATACTTCTTAGCGCTGCTTGATTTTGAGCCTTGTGTACAATTTTAATGATGTATTTTTAGGTTTTCTTCCAGTCATAGCATCTATTCAAACCCATTTTCTTAAGAGAAACTGTAAGAAACTGCCAGGGAACTATCTTTCATACAGTTTCTTTAGAGCTTCCTTCTCCAATGCAAAGAAGAAGTTTTCAAGAAGAATATCATGATGCAACAAATGAACTGGAAAACAATCCAGAAAAAGGTGAAATTGTAAAAATCCAGTAATTTTTTAATATGGCTAAGAAATGCACCATTAATTTTCCTGGAAAAATAGCAGTGCTCTTCCAATTACAGAAGACAATAAATAGAATTCTGTCTCTGCACCCCTGTGGTCAGCACTTATAAAAATCTTTGCAGTGACAGCTGTAGAAAACCTTGAAAATTCTGGGAACTTTTCAACTCTGAAGTTCTGCACAGCTTTCTGAAGGCTGCTGACTTCTTGGTAACCTTGCTGGCTGATCATGGGTCATGACAGGTACGTCATGAGAACTCTCACAGGGTATGTTTCCACAGGTTGACCTACAGAGCCCAAACTTGGTGCATGATGGTAAAAAATTTTCAAAGCCTGTGTGGAAGTATCTTTGAACAACCTGTACTTAACACCCATCAACCGGTCATAAACTCAATATCATTCTGCAGTTAACCCACGAGTCTTGTCACTATCGGTAAATCACCTCAGCAATATCAACGAAGTATTGAGTCATCTGAGTCTAAAAATATACCTCAATCAATCTCATCCAGAAAGAACTGACTTTCCTTGCTTAGACTAGGACCTGGACTTGGTGATATTGGAATTTCACATGTGAGTTTTGGGAGTTTTTATCTGATAATTGAGGAAAACCATGAAGCTGCCCTATGTGAAGACATTTCTTCCATTTGTACTGAGAGCAGGAGGTCAATTTCTTTCATGTTCACATGCTACTCATCACTGTCAGAAAAGTACCATCAGAATTAGCCTAATTACGATTCTCTTCAAAAAGGCCACAGGGACAAGATTGCTGCTGGTGGTTTGCCTTGCCATTTGTGCACAGAAATTATACTTTCCTTATTTCTTTCTGAGATATACTTGATCACGTGGGATAGGTAGGAATTATGTGGCCAAATAAAATTAAGGTTGTTTCATAATATTATAAGAAATAAAAAGGCATTTAAAGGAAAATATATTATTGTTTGACTTACTGATTGTAGAGTTGCAATAACTACTATAGACATAGCTAGACAGGCAGAGAAGAAGAATTGCGTTCTGCTGTCGTTCCCATATGATATAGCCTGAATTGTCATATGAACATTTTATAGCTAAACCATCTAAACTGGAATTTTCCCTTCAGTTTTCCACACAACAGAAACCCTCTTTCCTAGCTGAGTGCCCTGTTTAAGCCACGGACACCTTATTGTCCTCTTAGACACAGTTTCTGAAGAATCAATGTTCGTGAGCAATGCACATGATACTGCACTAGAAACACTCCTTCATCAGGTCTGGTGAATTTATTCAATAGATGAATTACTTAACTTCAGTGTACCTCCTACAAGTGATTTCGTGTTGGAACAGATCCTTTACCTGTTAGAACCAAAGGGTGATGATGAAAAGGCAAAGAAAAAGGAGAAGCTACTGAAGATGGACTCACCTCTTCTACCAGAAGTTAGACCAGGATAACAAACCGAAGGTGTCTGTTGCAGAGCTGACCCCAGCTGGATTAATCTTCAGCCCTGAGCATTATGTACACTAATTTTATCTGTGTGACTACTGCACAAACAATAAGAATGGGAACTCAAAAATCAGCTTCCTTATGCAATCAAATAATTAGATGACGGAAGTGTGCACCCTTTCCACTGGGACAGCTTCTGATATTTGTTTCAGGCACAAGGGAATCTTAAGGGTTGGAAAAAATTCATAATTTTTTACCTACACGTATCAATTTGTTTAATAAACAGAACCTACCTTTGGTGATTTTAGCTAATATTTGTCTTTCTTGAAAATTTGGTTACTAATAAAGAGAATTTTCATATTGCAGAAGAAGGAATATATGAAGGATGAAGGTCCCAAAAGAAATCAAGTTGCATTTGTGTATCTAAATCCCCTAAGGTCTCTGTAAATCATAAACAGAATTTAGCAAGGACTTGTGTAGGCTGTAGAAGAAAAATAAACTTGCTTCAAAGGAGCCATGCATTTGTGCAAGAAATCCAGTCTATTTATTCAGTGAGTGGTTTATGAGTAGTGGTGAAGAAGAAAGCACTCTTTGTAAGGAAATCACAAAGTTATCGTTAAATTTTCACAAATTGTATCCGGAAACCTACATCTCAGGAGAAGTAAAATATAGAGAGAGGTCTGTGTGGCAAATCTGTGAGATTAAATCATCTAAGCTGACATTTTGCTTAATGAAAGGCAGAAAATAGCACCTCTTTAGGCCTAGACTAAGACAAATAACTTGTGCTTGACCAAAGCATTTCCAGCAAAGCACTTGATCTTGGTTTGAAGTCATCCAGAAAAATACATCTGACTGAATGTTGCCACTTGCAATGCATATGTCTACATCTCAGCTAGCCACCCTGTTCTCCCTTGAAAGTTATGGCTAAAAATAGGTATTTATGGGGAAGAGTTCATCTGTTCCTACAGTAAAAATTTAAAACAGGTTAAAGAAATAGTGAGTGTTTCCTTACAGCTCCCATTCCAATCCAACAGTAGTCTTTCTAACAAGTCCAGTAAGTTTTGCTTTGGGTGTGGTGGTTATGAGAACCTATAGTACAACAAACCATCATCTAAAAAACCAGACAGGGGCAAGACCATACATAGTTTTAACTAATTCTACCTGTTAGAGAAAGAAAGAGAGAACATTACCAATATTTGCTTACTCTGCTGTTGGTGTTTTGTAAATTCACTTACAAAGCTCTTTTCTGATTTAGGCATTTAAGTCAATGTGGGTAAAACAGCCCTATAGTAGCATTAAGTATAAGGGCTACACTAGAGATAGAAGCTTTCTGAAAATTCCGATACTTACAGTCTAAGATACTGTTTCTTCTGGAACAAAAATGATAATATTCCTCCTCATATTCATGAACTGGAGTTTACCTATGATGTAACTCTTGTATAAAAATTACTGGAGTAATTTACACAGATCACTAATCCCTCACACATACTGATCTTTCCCTATGAAAGTATTAATTAGAAACACAGTTAAAGTCCTGTATTTTCTTTAAAATGTGGGTGCGCAGGGAGGAGTTCAAATGCATAAAAAAGCCTTTCAACCAGTTTATTGAAGGACCAGGTGTGCAGCCGGCAATTTTCCCCTGAAAATATAACTAAAAGTGGGTGTAAGGAATTAAAATGTGGCTTTAGAAGGTCCTTTAAAAAATGAAAAAAGAAGAAAAGTAATCTTTATTTCCCACAAATGATTCAATAGTTAAAATTCACCTTTCGTTTACAGTGCAATAATATATTATAAGCACACACAGACACAGCCTGTCATTTTACATATGGATTTTGTGAGGTTACAAAGGCAATAAAAAAACAACCCACAGTTTTCCTGAAAAGGGAGTAGTGCTCCTTGAAAAGTTTCCTCTCGCTGAGCACGGTAGTCATGAAGAATGGTGCTTGAATTGTGTCATATCGATGGCTAATTTCAAACCTAGAAGTTGATTAGCTTTGACTCATAGCATAAAAGGCCACGACCAATTATTACTCTTAAAAAAATCCTGCTGTTTAACCAAAGACTGTACCGAGCAATCCTGTACTTGATGTGCTTGTGATAAACGTTCACATGACAAGGTTATTTGGTCTACAGCGGCTGGAGGGGTTGTCATAGCAACCCATGCACGATGCCCATAAATCTGATGTGTCGTTATCCTTGCTGCGTATGCAAAAAACCACAAAGCCAACTCCAGCAGCTTAATTTACAGCATTGACTGTCTCAAAAAAAAAAAAAATAAGAAAGAGGAATAATGAATTCTAAGGTAATAGACTTCTGAAGATTATATTCCTTCACAAGGAGAGTACTCCAAGAGCTGAGACAACCTCTTCAAAGCCAAAAAGACTTTTAAGATAATCATTATGGCAGGAAGTGCAGGTCATCATTAATACTGAGAAAGAAAAAAATTAGCTCTCTTGAAAAATCTCTGCTCAAGTATATTGATTGTTTTCTGTTACTCATGCAAACAGCTGACTGTAAGTGAAAAAATCACAAACATCATCTTTTTTATTTTGCTTTTGTTTTGCAGAAATTATTAGATAAAACCTTGAGTCACCTGTCAAGTAGGCCATGAGAACATGCCCTCCTTTCCATAAAAATCACCATGATAAGAAGAATTTATCTTTCTCTACAGTTCTACCTCATTCAAATACAGGATAAAAATGAAGGGAAAAGTAAAAAAGACCACTCATTTCTGATGAGTAAAAAAGATTGGTCTGGAGATGATAAAGACAGCAGATGAAAAAGCAGGAGACCAGGGCTTCTTAGGAACCAAGTCATCAAAATCTTCTGTTTGACAAAGTTGCTTAAGTTACGTGCCTCAGTCTCCCTACCTGTATAGCAGGGATGCCTTATTTTCATTCTCAGACATAACTAATCACCCCTTTAGAAAGAAATAATGCCTGTATGAAGGGAGATTTTAGAGTAAAACCGCTTGCAAAGAGTAAGTGGGGAGCTCTGGACTGTCCCCACCAGCACTGGGAAGAGCCCTGGTGGAAATCCTACCCCGCTGGTGCCCCTCTGACCCATACAAAGCTGCATCCACATGAAGTACATGGGCACCAAGTAGCAACAGCAACAATGTCGTCTTGTATCTACATCTACACTGCTGCAAAACACATATATGTATAATGGGGTTTGATGAGTGCCAAATGCCTCCAAAGCATTTGGGACTTTCCTCTGGAGGACGCAGATATTTATTATTGCTTCCAGATGGATAAATATTAATGTCAAGGGTCCTAGGCATAATGAACCCAAGAAGTTCCCAGGTGTAGAAGGAGTAGGCATATGTTCAGGATCACCTTCCTGCTCCAGTGGCCAGGCCTGTTGTAAAAAGCTGCTTCAATAAAGACAGGATATACTTCTAAACATGCAAAAGATTTTCCCAAAGTTTTCTAGCGTGTAAGATTGACATGATCTAACATATTATTTATCGCCCAGGGATGACTGTAACTATTTTCATCTAGAACTGCTGTTCTGTGACTTTTTATTGTAGAAATAAATATCTAGATATCCAGATAAACTCAAAAGTATAGTGTAAATTGTAAAAGGAGGAAATAAAGACTCAGCCTTACTGGTGAGAAATGGGCTTTAGACACTGACATAGACACTTCTGGAAAGCGATTAGTGATTAATTCCAGCCTCAGAGGTGTGCTCAAAACAGTCAGATGATCACTGTTTGGAAAAGCATATTTCTGTTTGTTGGCACACTGATGACTACCTCAAATTTAGATATTTAAAGATCTGAACAGTGGTAATCCAAGCCAACCTTAGGTGTCTACAATGCAGAAGCCTACATGTGAGCTAGATATCTAGTATCCTGTTACGCTTAGGGAGACTTAGGCGTGGCAGTTAATAAGCATTAGGGCAAAATTAATTTCATCTGCAAGTTGACTTTTAACTTTTGGTTGGATGAATCCCTTCCTAATTTCCATTTACTCCTTTGTCTATATTTTTGTTGATAATAGAAGTCTAGCCGACTAGTTCATGTGTAATTCCTTTCAACCTGCATCTCTAAAGCTGGACAAAATTGACCTCTCACAAAAATCCTTTTTCTCACCCAGCATTGAAGCCTCAGTGACATCTGTGCCTCCCGTATTCTTTCCTCCAGGTAACTGCTTTCTCAAGGATTGCTTCTTCCAGAAAAACTCAGTTTGGAACACTACCTTTTAAAAAACCAAGTTGTGGTGCCGTATTTTTAGTGAAACTGGGTGTTCCCACAGGGACTGTCACCTGATACTGAGAAAACCTGCTGCTTTGCCACTACCAACAACTTTTAGAGCAAGAATCACAAAGTCTCAGTGCGTGTGGTCTCACACAGTGTAATAAAACATGTCCCCAGGAGTGCAGTCCAGCTTTGGTTAACTTCATACGTCCACCACATAAATGGCAAAACCCAAGCTGATCATCTTGGGCTCACATTGTAATCTACAGGGGGAAAGGTGGGTGGGTGGAAAAAACACTTTTGGGGTACGATTCATCTAACTGATTTTAGATTTATTTCAGGATGAAATGAATCATGACCTGACAGATCTTTGTAGGGATCCCAGAGTGACTAATGCAGAAGTAAACACCTACAAGACAGACACAGTCAAGAGACAATGGCTTCAATGCAAAAAGTCCCACCGCAACCTCATGGCAGATGAATGCGATATTTTGCCTGTTCTTATAGCCTAATGATACAGCAATCAAGCGAGCAGCTGCTTACTTCCAGGTGGGTTTTGTGCAGAACACGGTCAGAGTACAGTGGCCAAGCTCTTCTGGTTTTTTCTGTTCTGAGAAGCTGAAAAGATATAGTGTGGATCAGTGCTTCCTGCACAGAACCCATAGGACTTGGGCTGTTGCATCTTCTGAAGGATTTCTGCTGTAACAAGTAGTGGCTATTCAGTTATTCTCTTTTTTTCTGCCTCTCGAGGGAAAAATAAATGCTTGGTATGTGGCAGAGGGGACCTTTGAAGCAAGGGGAAGCAAGAAGAAAGCTCTGTGGTTTCTCACATCCTTTATTTCAGCATGGCAAAAGGGAGAAACGGCCCAGCTGTGTGACCAGAGGGAATCTGTTTTGCAAACGGCTCTGCTGTGAACCTACCAGGCAGCTAACAGGGGAGTTTTCAAGCCAGTGATCGTGCTTCTTGTCACAGGGGCTGGGAGCAGTGCTGCTCTGGTCAGGCGTCACTCTTCACGCTCAGTGTAGGAGTCTCACACTTTAAACCCCAATGACCGAGAATGCTGGTGCTTGCTGAATTTATTCTGCCTGCTGGACCTACAGAAAGGAAAGGTGATCTTAAAGAGAAGCCAACAGGACCCACTGAGGGAAGGTGTTAGCAAGAAACATCTTTCTTTCACTTTCTAGCCAAAGACTTTTGGTTACATCGGTCCATATTTCATCATCAAAGGATAGCTCAGAAAATTCGATGGAAGAAGGGAAGAAGCATGTTGAATTTAACATGAGGTATGTCAAAAAACTATCAGCTGAATAGGAGAAGCATCTTAAAACAATGTCTGGACCAACAGCACATACCACTGGAGTTCTCCAAATTCCTGTCTGGTGATTTGAAAATATCAGTGACTTATAGTGTTAACTTTTTTTTTTAAATAAGATATTAAAGTTTATTACCTCACTTTACAATTATTCTTAATAATTCTAGAATAAAACAAGCTAAGGAAAACCCCAGAGTTGCTCTCCTTCAGTGAAATTTTGGGGGGACTAAAAAAAGATTGGAGGCAACAAGATTTTCTTACAGTTTTATTAAAGTATCTAAAAAAAATGCAATCAGATGGCAGCTTTTCTCATTTTTTCTATGAGTCACTGACATACTCAGAGGAGAATACAAATCTACCAGTTACTGGGACCATGACATAAATATGAAACAGAAGTAAAACTGAGAGAAACCTCTGTTTTGGGCAAGCACCCTGTAGTCAGACATCTCCATGTCATTCTTTCTGTTAAGGAGGACAGTTATATCTTTGTTGATATCCTGGTAGCACCGAAGTCAAAGCAAGTGTAATTACTTTCAGTAGGACCATTTTTTTTTTACCTCTTTATGTTTGGGCATATTCCCTCTAATCTGAAAAGCCTTCAGCTACATGTTCTGCAAACTCAACACCAGCTACAGGCACACGGAAGGATTAACCTCTCCCAAGACAATCTGTCCTGACTTTAAAAAGCTGCAAACAGATGTCACAATCTCCAAAAGGGCCTTGGCTCAGTCCCAGGAATGGTAAATTTACCCCCTGGATGAATCAGGGGCAATTTTCCCACGTGTTTTCTGCCTGGTTTTTAAGATTCGGATTGTTCATTTCTCACGCTCCTGGACACACAGACAAAAATTTGTGCCCAGCTGTCACTGTGCAACATGCTTCAGGTTAATGCCTTGAGCTTTGCCTGTCTGCTCATGTGTCCAGAGCCTCAGGGACTGCTTTGACTTTGACTGAACTGTACCCTTCCCTGGGTTGTATTAGACTATTGCACACACACACACTCCAAAGGCAATGGAAGATACAGGGTAATATTTTTTTTGTCCGGTCGTTCATAGAATTGTGATGTGAATGGTGCAGAAAAGAGGCATTACACAAAGTGCTGTGGTCTTGTCAATGATCAAAAATAGGAAAATCTTTTGAATGATGCCGCTGCTGTGAAAACAACACTCATTACCATTATCCTGTTGAACAGTAGCATTTCGGTGAAAAAATCCAAGTGTTCAGTCATACTTTTTTTTTTTTTTTGCAGCATTTCCATGTTACCCATTCATATAATAACCAGGTCCACTTTGTGAGTTAGCAATTATTACCTAAGTGAAATGGCTACCGGCTCAGCAGGGGAAGTCATGAAATGGAAAACAAACAAGACATGTAAAACTGAAAATCTATGGACAGATCCATGAGGTGCATGCAGTTCTTCAGGAAAACAAAGGGAAATTTAAGTCCATAAACAAGTCTGAAGCAAAAAAACAGCAGTGATGTTCACCCCAGGTGGTTTACCCCATTACACGAGATCCAGGAGCAGTGCTCCACGCCCCTTCACTCCCACTGAAACTTGCATTTGCTTCTGTGGGGCATGCACATTTTTGATAGCTGCTTCCCATGAGCAAACGAGTTCTTGCATAAGATGAGGGAGAAAGCAAGAGTTAAGCTCACATGAACTCTGGTCTTTGCACAGGAAGAAGCTGCATGGGATCACACTGCTTAGCACAGCATGGGAATAGGATCACCAGGAAAACCCACATCCAAAGCTCTGTCAAAGTGAAAGTCAAACAAGACAGACAAGAATCTGACTGCCACCTTCAGAGCAAGGGCACTTGTTTAGCCTGAATCTGACAAGATAAAATTAAACTGCATCCAGCTAATGTACCTTAAAGGAGCTTTTTTTTTTTTTTTTAATAAATGACACCTTGGCAAGGATAAGTAATCTAGAAGAAAAGAGGTTTATTTCTTTTTTTTTTCATTTTATAATCCACCTTATCTGCTGTGCTTCCTAAATCACTACTGCCTCTGAAATATTCAAATCAGCATTAGTTACATAGGCCCAGTCCTGATGAATTGTACTCAACTAGTTGAGGACATGAAACAGAGGCATGTAACTTCCTGTGCCGTTAAAGCTAAATAACTCAGGTTGATTTCTAAACACTCAGAGTCACTTACTACTTCAAGAGCATTAAAAAAAATAGAGTTGAATCTTGATTTTGAAAGAATAACAGTCTGCTTTTGGACATCTTAGCCTGGATTTATCTCACCTAACTTCAATTCTCCGTAAATGTATCTCTCTAAACAGAAAGGTTAAATTTATTTCCAACAAATTATTCACTTGGTGTTGGTTATCACTATTTTACTGAATGCAAGTCTGAAAAGTTTAAATCATATTCCTTAATGGATGGAAATCAGCAACAGAAAATGCGTGGTGGGTATCAGGGGAAACTTCATAAGGGTAAGCAGTGAGTCCTGGGATGTAGTTTTTCCTTAAAGGCTTAAAGCTGGGTAACATTTATTAGTCTGTCTTCAGGCTAGGCTAGATAAAGCACTAGGAAATGCAATGAAAAGCATAACATTTGACCAACCTGTAAATTACTGGCCTTGAATAATATTATGAGTTGTTAGCATCTATAATTTTGACAGTACCTCAGTGATGCCTCCTTCAGTCATATTTCATTCTGAAATCACAGGATACTTGAGTATAACAAGGATAAAATCCACCAAAAGACATTTATTTTGCTTTGTTCTTACACACCACAGAAGAAAAAGCAGTTCAGACACAGCTCTGACATGACTCTTCCAGTAACACCAGACTGTTGCTTGAAAACCTTAGCTCCAAAAAGACTTCAGAGTCTTTCTTGGACAGACTTAATAACCCTGCTGATTCTGACCCTCAGGAACACACTGTGACATAAGATCTGTGAGATATATTGGGCCATAGTCGCTGAATGCCTTAAAAATAAGAATTAAAACCTTTAAATCAATAGAGAATTTTACAGGGAGTTGGTGCAAAGATTGTAAAATAGGAGTGATATGTTCACCTATGTGCTGATGCTTTTTCAGAGACGTGCTCTACCCTGCGCACCTGTCTGTGGCTGCCGTTGACGTTAATGGGAGTCACACACCAGCAAGTGTAGCAGGGGGTTAGAGAGAGGTCGAGGGACAGGAGGACTTGTGTACCCTGAGTTGTATTAGGAGCTCAGCTGCACAGGTGTAAATGGAGATGTGAAGTGTCTTTTCCATATATTGTGCCTGTGTAAATGTGATCAGTTTTTGTTTAGCCATTAAAAAATACTATAGCATATTAGTTATACATTTCCTATGTTTTTTTTAGACATACTGTGATAGATAGTAATTCTATGTGATCTATAATAACAGTGTGATACACGCCTTTATTTCTGTTTTTATATGCATACATACCTTTTAATGTTTACTGTACACATATTTTACAATTTTACCCTTTATATCTATTGGTACGGTTTTTCTTTATTTCCTGTGTAGGTATGAATGTGTGTACGGTTCCAGCTTTCTACTGATCAACTTGGAGATGTCTTTTTGGAGGTGCATGCTCGTTAGACACACAGGCTCGTATTATCATGCTCTCAGTTTGTGAGTAGTTCTACTGGACTTCACTGCCAAGGGAAGGTTAAAAGTGCCCTCGATTTTATTACTTTGCTAAATATCCCTCTATAGATCTAGGCTGGAGAAGCTGGTTCTGTTATTGCATCTGCAACATTTTTGTGAGCGGACTGTGGGGTTTGCAAAGTTGAAGACCTCCTTGCTGCACCTAGAAAGTCACACTGTAGAGTCAAGGGGCACCATTCCCTTATTGCGCTGGAGGTTAGAGCAGGGCCCTTGTGCCACAGAATCAAAGGAGGTTATTCACATTATACTAGCTAGTACAAAAAGCAAATCTATTCCAAAAATATTTGCATATCAATATGAAATCAGAATAAGTCAGTAGATTTGCAAATTTAGATTTATACAAAGTGAACTCCTTCATCAGACGCAAAAAAGATTCGATTCTATCCATCCAAGTCAAAACTGTCTATGCTTGGTCACATAATGCCCATTTGAAAAATCAACTTCTTATCCCTTCTAAATAAATTAACGAAGCAATAGTGCCACAATAGGCAATACTATAAAAGAGAAGCCAAAGAAATATGTCCTTCCATACCGAAGCAAAGACTGTACAGTTTGTTTAATAAATCAGCAGGGGTAGGGCAATGCAGAGTCTGGTAAGCAGTGAATGGTGAACGGTGCTGTGTATCCTCTCTACCCCTGCACAGAAAGGCATTTGAGGAAAACCAGTGTGTGTCCTCTCCCATGTATAAATTCTTTCCTCTGTGGCCTGTGAAGACAGTTTCTGCTGAAGGAAAGGCACCTTCAGCTCTCAAGAGTACTCCTGCAAGGGAAGCCAGATATGTCACAGTGCAAAATAGTAATTAAACATACCTTTCACTCTGTAGTCCCTTTAGAAATTACAAGGGCTCCAGAATTTTGTGAAGAAGAGTCATTCCTGTAAAGACTGAAAGCTCTTTGTGGAAGGTATTGACTTCATTTGAACATGTGATGCAACCAAGGACAAGGGTGCTCTGTGCTCACGGGAGGATTTTCAGTTCCGTAACAAAACCAGAGACCTCAACACCTAGTCACCTGCAGCTGCCTTTTCCTTGCTCTCTTTTCTGATATCCTTGCTCATAACAAGGTGCCGTGTTAAAGGGTTTAAGTGATTCAAGGAGTCTGATAAGCAGCAAGGGGAAAGTCCTCCCATTGAATCACGAGGTTCAGAGTTGAATCTCCTTGCTTTCTAAACTCCTTCTCAAAGAGGAACCCAGGTGCAGCTGTATCCACTCCTAGTCCCAGACTTGGCCAACAGTTTATGTGTAAGGGCTTAAGTATGTAACAACTTGTCAGTGTCAACATTGGTCTGTCAGAGCCCTCCCAGGGACTTTCACTGAAACAGTTTCACAAAGTTGAAAAACAGGTAACTTGTTCAAGCGACAGATTCAGTATTGCCATGGATAAATGCGGTGTCTACAAAAACCGAGTTCAAGTGAATAGTTTAGTGCTTTAGTTAACAACATATTCCCAGGGACATGTCCTATAATGTCTAAGGAGTGACTCTTGTGCTCACTGGGGCAGCAGATATACTAAAATTGGAATGATACAGAGAAGATTAGCATGGTCCCTAGAATTTTTCCCTGGAGGTTTTTAAAAAACCCCTGGAGGATTTTCAAAAATGTGTAGATGTGGCAATTCAGGATATGGTTTAGTAGGAATGGTGGTGTTGGGTGAATGGTTGGACTTGATGATCTTATAGGTTTTTTCCAACCTATGATTCTATGATTCTGCCCAAAAAGGCACCCCTTCTTGAGGGGGGGGAAGAGAGGTTCAGGCCGGTTGACCCGTCCATCAGGTCAGATTTGCATTTGGCACCTCCTCCAAAAAAGGGTTTTCAAGTGCCAGTATTTATGCTTTTGAGATCTTGGCGAGGTGGGACTAAGTCAATTATTACATGTCGACTGGCTCTTGGCATCGCATGTTGTGTTGTCAGAAGCGGGACTCAGCAATTCGTCACGCCCTGAGGCGGTGAGCTTAGTATGTGCTTACAGGGGCCTTCTGTTTTTTAACTGAAGCAACATCTGGCTGTGCGCCCCGCGTGCCACTTAGTTGATAGCAGTGAGCCATCATCCGTTACTTCAGGCTGGTAAGATAAGCGAAGTTCATTGCTCAAGTAGACCTGCTCCCTTCTGTTAACTCTTCGGTGCTTACACACCAGTCCGAGCAAGTCTTCCTCTTGCATTGACAAGTCCAGAAAGGCCTTGACCCACCCAAGGCTGTGTACAAATCATAGATAGCACAGAGCTGATTTGTGGAGGCAACTCCCCATGCTGTGCTGGTTTCAGCTGATTTTATTAGTTTATTTGTTTGTCACCTCTTGCATCCCCTTAAGGTCTTTCATGGCAGCTGCACAGAGATTTTTATAAAGATTAAAGAAGTCAGCTTCATAGTCACTCCTCTTTGGACGGTGAGGAACCGCTGGGTTTGCTATGCACATAACAGCTTCAGGCACAAAGAAACATTTTCCATACAGCTACAGCAGTCATGGTGTTAGACCCTCACATATCCTGAATCCTCTAATTTTGAGTTTGTACCCTTAGTCAGGAGCAGAATACAAGCTCAGGCTTTACAACTCTCTCAAAGAAGAAAAGTTAACAGGTACTGTTGTGCAAAGACGTCTTCACCATCACGAATGACAGTGTTGTAAACAGGTCAGGGATCTAAAGTACTTCTAGAACTGGAAAAAAACACGTATTGGGCTAAAAAGTCTATAGGGTCTGCCTGGACCTCCATGGTCTACAGGACATATTTTTATATGTTAGTGGGATGGTCTGTATGTCAAGAGCGGCACACATGCCTGCACAGATCTCTTGTTTCATTATTTTACTGGACAGAACAAAAGATACTTTTATTCAGTGGAAACATGAGCATCCTAAAGGAAACTCTTTCCACTGAAATATTTTTGGACCTGGGATTACCATACAGGGTTTTGCTCAGATCCCTAAATGGATGCTCCCTGGGAAACAGGAGGTTACAAAAGCAGATGTCTGCTAGACACAATTGGCTATTTCCCCCCAAGAGGCAAAGTCACTCAATTTGCTGAGTGAAGAAACCACTACAGCACAATATATAATATCTCAAGGCATTCGTTTCAGGACACAGCATTCTTTCATTATCCACTCACAGCCTTCAGCATTTATTCAGACACACATTATTAAACCACAGCTAATTATTAAATATTTAACAAAGACTTTACAGTACATTGACTGCAACTATCAAGGTAGGAAGAGCTATACAGATTGATTTCTCTGTGTCTGGAGCTCAGTATACATCAAACAGCATGGGTACTTTGAAATTTCAATTCACAAGGTCAAGTTTGGATAGTTGGTAGTGCTCAAAAGCAAGTGATTTCCTTAACCCATGAATATTTTTATGTTGTTGAAAAAAAAAATCCAGAACATACATGAAATCTTGGAATCTTAAAAATATCTTCAAAGTGAAAAAAATATATGTCTTTCTAGTTCAGTCAAAAAAATTCTCTTACATAAATATGAAATATTTGGCCATCATAATGTATTATTTTAAAGTAATTCATGTTTGAAAAGGTAAGTTTCTTTCAAATGGAAATATTTTCTTTTTTTTAATTTTAGTTTTTAAAGGAAAGTGCCTTGAAATTTAGAGGATAAAAACAACAATTTAGCTAAAACCAATCTTGTTCAGTGATAAGTTTTACCAGTATGACCTTTCAAACTTTGGACTTGGCAGCTCAATGTTTACATTTCAGCTTTAAAGACCTTTGTTTGAATCCAATTTACTTGTCATGTAGAATAAATGTTGGGACTTCTATTTAATCCTTTCACAGATATTTCTGCACACAGATTAATGAATTTTAAAGCCATTATGATCATCTAGTCTGACCTCCTGCATAACATGAGTCATAAAATGTCACCCAGCAATTCTAGCATCAAGTGCAATCATCTATGGTTGAGCTAAAGCTGTCACACCACGTAGCATGACTTTCAGCATCTTCAGAGGGGCTGAACAGCATCAAGAATCACAGTTTAGCCAAGACAATTTTTGTAGCAGAGAGGAGTATTGGCTGGTTAGAGTTGCTAAGGTCCCATAGACTACAAAACCCACAAAATTAGCTTTTTGATGTTTTCAAAAAAAGCTGAAGGAGAAGGCTGCTGTGCATGGTTTGCTTTTTTTTTTTTTGGGGGGGGGGAGGCAGTCCTTATTTATTAGGGTCAGGGATCAACAATCTCAGACACTTGCTGTTAGCACTATTGCAGCAGGATTGCAACCTAGTCCTCAAAACTTTGATCCACCTTCTAAGAATGTGAGCAGGAAAGGGCAATGGCATTAAGTATGACTGGCAAGGTTCTGCTTTGGATCTTCTGGCACTCATTCAGAAAATGGTACTGCTAGGAGCAGCAGCTCTGAAGAAGGCTGTCAGAAGCTTTGGAAAACCATTTTTCTCCTTCCTAGCCACCGCAGTCTTTTAGGGTGAAAAGATCCCTGGAGACGCTTTAACTTGTGTAAAAACAGGGAGGAAGGAGAGTAAGGGTTTCATGGGGGAGATAAGAGAGTCGAATAGTTATTTAGATGGATTTATCATTTATTTTCTCCTTCTGCTGGGATACCATGTTTCTTTGAAAGATTCTTACATACAGATGTGCTCATTTTGGCCATTCTTTGAGAATCATAAAATCGATACATGTGAATAGCCACCTTTTTATTTTTTGAAGAAGTTGAGCAACTATTGCAGTGATTGACCTTGATAAATATTGCTGGTTGCCTTCCTCCCAAGTGCAGAATTACAGTGGTGAGATGGCAGGGAGGGATTATTATCCTTCCCAGTGCCCAGGGCCAGTCCAGGCTTTTCCATCCTTCACCAACACATTGCAGCTGCCCAGCCATCTTGCTCCTCAATCAAGAACCCACTGAAGGTACAAATGGGTTAATTAAGGGAAGTTCTTTAACTAAGCAGCCATGAAGGTGGGTAGGCTTCATCCCATACCTAGGATGTAGGCTCCTCTGTCTGATTTTTAGAAGCAGAGGTGGTTGGGAGTTTTTGACAGAGTAATCATTGTGTGGAAATTTGGGAACAAAGCAACATTTTCTCAGCTGGACTGTGCTTGTTCCGGTTAAACTTCTGTCAAGAAACTTTTGCCAGGGCCAAAATATTTTTTTCCAGCCAAAATGAGAATCAGGTGATTTTTGCTCAGATGAAACAGGGACTCGGTCACTACATAGGATCCAGTACACCAAGGAGTGGTTCTGTTTATGGAGATTTATTAAAATTCACCTGCATGTTTCTTAAACTACTGTATTTTTTTAATATAAATTGTGAATGAAAACATTTTTTTAATTTGAAAAAAAGTTGCAGAAGATTAATCTCATTTCCCACTGAGGTTTGGGTAGGCTTAATAGTCCTGTTCCTGCTTTCAGCCAACATTTCTCAGAACCGCTGCAGAATGTGGGCTTCAGCCAAGCAACATTATCTTTCCTCAAAGAAATTCCAGCACTGCTTCTGCTAAGACCAATTGGAAATGTGCCTGTGCATTAAAGCAGTTGTTTCAAACCCATTTTGATCAATGAAAAGACTATCCCTGATTGTGGTGGGGCTAGATCGCGCCCTATATAGATGCAGTACGGGGACATACAGTCTGCAGAATCTGTTTGCAATGACGTCGATGGGAGCCTTGCTTCAGTACAGCCCAGTATTGATTCACTGAATGGCAAACTCATCAGATCAAATGTCTCTGCTCCCCATAAATTATCCAAAGCAGAGAAAAAAATGACCTCACTGGTAATTATGGGAAACTTACAACTCATTTTCTTAAAACTGAGTTCCCTTGGGACAGACTTGGAGGAAAACTTCATGTGAGTGGCCCTTTGAAAAAAGAGAGGGATTTTTTCCCTGATGCCCAACAAGAAAATAAGAAAAAACACAGAAAGAGATCCAATAAAAATGTTTGTAATTAGTGTGTTTAATAGGGCTTAGAAGACTGTCTTCCTCAGGAAAAAAATCTCTTCCTTTTCCTTCCCTTGCTTGTTAATTGCATACAGAGCATTTCCTCTTTCTTTTTTCCCCCTATATTCTGAAAATAATTAGGAAGACAAATTTGAAAATTGGAAGATTTTTATGAGCAGACTAATCCTAGAAGAAGCCTAAATGATTGAAATTTGTGGGGGGAATATAGGTCATCAAGCACGACTCATTTCTCTCAGTAAGGCAGAGTCAAAAAAGAATTGTGCTAGACACAGATCTTGCACTGAGTGATATCTTAGAAATGTACTTTTTAAAAAAATGAATAGCTCCCCTTTTACAGCTGCTGATCTGACTGCTGGAGAGAGTTGGAATAATTTCTGCCAACACTCACTGCCTAGTTTGGTTTGGGCAAGTCACACCTATAACAAGTGTTTTGGGGCTTGTATGTAACCTGCTGGCTCTTGTTAAGCTGCATTTCAGCCTTTGATGTATGAGAAACAATATTGCCAGTCCCCTTTACCACACAAATCATAAGGCTGACTAATAAAAATACAAAGATTGTGTGTATAATAATGAGCTCCCAAAGGGTGGAAAGAAGGCTCTTTCACACTGAGCTGCACACAGGCACGTATTAATGCAGTTTGATTTGATCACTGGAAAACTGTGTCCTGTAATTACTAAACAAACACAAGGTGGAATGATAGGGAAATGCAATGAAATGGGGCTTTGAGTTGGAAGATGAATTTTCAGAAAGTGTAGTTGGGAAGGAACACATACATTCCCGTGCAACTGCCTTGAAATACAAGGGACCCATTGATTTAAAAATTAATTGTATGCTCACTTAGTGCTGCAGGACCTGCATGGGGCAGTATAGACCAAGAATTATTGTGAAAGAATTGGATTTTGGGCATCTGGGTTCTCATATACCCGGCACCACTTTTGAAAACCATTAGCTTTTCTGAGTGGTTCCGCTCTGGCATCTAAAATTACTGAGTTTTTTTAAAATTATATTCCGTTTCAATTTTAATAATCTGTTTGTTGAATAGCAATGAGACTGTTTCCTTTTATTGGATGTTATGGCAATTTATGAACTAAAAATTTGACTCAAAAACTAAAAATTTTTCAAAATCCTTCAGTATATTCACAAACAACAAGACCTAATCTACATAGTGATCATTAGATACTAATTTTCAATGTTACTTTTCATTAGTATTTGGAAATGAGGAAATACATTTGCAATGTGGAGAGCTGCTCACCTAAAATCACTCCACATGCTAGATGTCAAACTGCCTGAACTAGGCTTCCCTGGGTCCCAGACCAGGACTCTTGCATCTACAATGTACTACCCAAGTGCAATACGCATCATTCCCTGAGGAAGCTACCCAATTTTGAATTAATCTGCAGATTTCCTTCGTGATGCTTAAAAACTTCCAGTCAAGCTTATAGATTGTATGTACTGTAAGAAATGGAAGGATGTACTCAAATACCAGTAAGTCTTATGTTTCCTGCCTTCCCTGACGACTATACTGCAAGATGTAAGGACAGCATGGCAAAGTTGATATTTTCAGCCTCGTTTCATTTCCTGCATTTGAATGCTTTAAATATGGCAATAGACATATGTGGACAGTACATTAAGGGGAGCTTAATGCAAGGCCAATATATCGGCAACACATGTACTGGTGATAAAGGAAGGTGAGCACTGATCACCTTATCCATTCTAATCCCACTCTGAAGGCCAAACTTAGCTGCTTGTGAGTAAATTCTCAAAGTTACTATCAATATGAAGAGCGGTGTGTTCCTAGCAGGGCTTGTGAACTTGGTACGGGTGTTCCTGATGGATTAGTGTCCTGACTCAGCTTCTCCACAGTCCTCTTTAATATACAGAAATCGCTTAGGTTCAGAGCATTCCAGTGGTAGCCTAGCACGCGTTGCAAAGTAGCAAGGTGTGATAGTTGCAGTAAAGGTACTTGTGAAGAGAAAAGATCAATTAATTTTCAGCAAATAATAAAAATAGAAGAAAAATTAAAGATGTAGGTATCCTAATAACGACAATGTGGACTGGTGGTGCCTTTATTAGTCCCCTTTGTGTTCTTGTTTGAAACATCATTGCTGAACCAGCTGATTATTCTCTTTTAATTACTTCATATGGAATAATTAAATAAAAAGAAGACAATAATCTTTTATAGATCATTATAAAGAGAAACATTTTTTCTCAGGGAACTGAATATAGATTTCTTTCCCCTCCCCTTTACCTCCCGAGACGGTAAAAATCTAAGGCATTCAGTGCTACAGCATAAAGAGAGCTCCTGAATTCTCTGAATTATTTATTTTTAATAGTTAACCATCATTTAAAAGCCTTACCTGGATGACCTGTGATTGAAGGTCAAGCCTCATTGAGCACAGTGTTTTGTTCTGATGACATGTTTCCAGACAATTTCCTGTGTGCTATATGAGAAGCTGAAAATGCTGAAAACTGCTTATATTTAAAAGGGCCGTACCGCCCTGCTGAGTTTTCCCAGGCACTCAGAGCTATTGATCTGTCCCTCTCTGCATAAGGATAGCACAGTACAAGAATATAGCAAGACTGCTTTGAGGTTACCCTTGGTGAGCTGGCACTTTCCACTGCAGCAGCACTTCATACAGTCTTGCCTTTTCTGTGGCCACACTTCAGATCCCAAATCTGCATGAAGATAGAGCTCAGAAAGAGAGACGCCAAGGCACTTGGATGAAAATGTTCAAGAGTTGAGTATGGAGAAGCAGAAGCATGAAACCAGCTGCCACCTTGGCTTTCCCTCACCAATGTGAGCTGATGATCGTTTTTTGATTCTATCGTATTGCTTTGTCCCAGCTAAGTTCCTTTGCACAGGCAGAGATCTGTCAGATTAGGAAGAAATAGGTGGATGTTCTCTATGAAACAGATAAGGTGTGGATACATTCATGTTTCATATCATTAGAGAAAAATTTTATGGAGTAAGTTGCAATCAAGTGGAGTCTTTAAAATAATGACAGGTAATCTGGTTCACATTGCAACCTGAAGCTTGTGACAACATGTAGGGCAGAGAGAATGAAGTGTATGAGAGAAAAGTCAGGGTGGAACTCATTCTTCTAGCTTGTAGACATTTGAGCATGTTTCTACCTATAGTCATTGGAGAAAAATTAGTATTTCAAAGGAGGGAGGACACATTTCACCACCTGACATAGGACATATGAATCATCCTCCCGTGCTCACGAGCTGCTACAGCTTGGCCCACACCTTACAAGCATCCTTGCAAGAGGTGATGGTAAGGTTGTCAGCAGGAAGATGGGTTGAGAATGGTGACCTATATTTCATACTACGCAGGTCTGAACAGCCACCAATTTTTTTGCCTCTTGGTTCCTGCTGAGTTGCCAGAGAGGAGCAGAGTAGCTGGCTCTCCTGGTGACTACAACGGACCAAATTATTTTGCAACAAACTCTCCTAGTGCCCCAATGAGGGGAACAAATCTGCCTCCCTGGAAGACGCTTGTTCCAGTAGGCAACAGCAAGGGGTTGCAATGACCAATGAGCTTTTCTCAAGCTTTTAGAATCCTTATCTGCTGTGTAATCACAATCCCAAATGCAAGCTCAATATTAACTGAACTTAAAGAAGTCAGTTGTAAATGGGATTTTTTTGAGACGAAAAATGATCCTCTGGGTAAGATGCTTTTGTCTTGGTGGTATTCCTGAGAGTAAGATAGTTTCTGAATCTGGAAAAGCAATCGTTATTAATAACACAGTTCTTATAATACTTTCCTTTTCAAGATTTGTTTACCCATCACCGTTGTTTGGTCATAAATATACCCATTTTATGGTTTAATGAAAAGTACTCTGTTATGTCTTCAACTGTTATGTCTTCAACTGAACAGATCTGGGGAATGTTGTTTTCTTTTTTGGAGGTGCCTGTGCTATTGAATGTCTAATCTGGGCTATGTCAGCCTGCACATCTGAACACACAGGCACTCAAGATCAGACTCAGTGTTGTTGTTGTTTCTTAAATTAATTCATGGCCACACGGAAACATTTAACCAACCAATGTTTCCCTCTAGCGACCTGCCCTAATTCCAGGACAGCACTGTTGCCCTGTGGTCTGAGTCCTGTTTCATTCTTTGTCTGATTGAACAGCAAACTCTCTTAGAAAATTTGGTTCTCACAGGGCTTCCAGCATCATAACCTACTGCAGGAAAAGACCATCATTTTGACTGTGCTTTACAGATGTCAAATCCTTCATGGAGCTCCGTTTAAACTTTAGGCTCAATGTCAAGAATAATACAAAAAATTGAATGTAATTACCTCCTGGAGTTAGCTTGCAATAAATTAAAACAAAATAAAAAAAAAATTCCACCCCACATCTTAAAGGAATTTTGACTTTCTGCCTAGATATATATTTTTTCACTCATTGCTTGGAAACTTAAAGAAGGCAACAATTAATGAAAACTAATTGCTAGAAAAATCATGGTTTTCAGATCATGTTTGCTTTCATATCTTAAAGTAGCCCGCTGTTTCTTAACAGAGTTTTAGTTCATAAGCAAACCCCAGGACAGATTAGTAAAGTAGATCAGATGAGGAAAGATATAAAATTATTTTTATTTTGACCACGTATTAGTGACTACCCTCCCGAAAGCCCCATTTTTTTCTTGTTGTTTGCTGTAATAGTTCAGTATGCACTATTATAATTAAGGGGGTGTATATATTTTGTGGACGAAATACCCTTCTTGCAGCCATTGCCAGAGACTCTTAGCAAAATGCAAATTAAATGCTGGCTTCTGGAATGGTGAAACATTTTGATTTGCTCCCCTCCTCCAGCACACTGTAATTTTTACTTTTTCACCTTCTTCCTTCTCAAGTGCAACAGAAAACAAAAGGTGTGCAGTATCTGAAGGACAGCAGATTGTGTGGGATTTGGGACCTTGTTCGAAGTTGGAAATATAAGCCTAGATGTTTTGCCTAAATTTTCAAACTGGAAAAAATGTTTTTTGGGAAAAATATCACTACATTTCGGTGTTTATCCACCACAAATCTTGAACTTTCAGGCTATAAGTAGGTAGAGCTCTCAATCAGCACCTGAGACTGGACTTTAGTCCACTGACAGAGATTTGACTGTGCAACTCAGCCAACAAAATCAAGGGCAACATTTCTTCTTAAATTGCCTGCTTCCAAAGGCAATCTTATCTATTTTGTCCCTAATTCATGCTTCTCCATCCTGTTTTACCATCCTGGGTACACTGGAATCGAGAAGACTCTTGCTCTAGCATTTACCACGGGAGCAGGAGCTAACTGGTTTTTGGTGTCCATCTTGGTAAGCAAACCTGGAGGTCTGCCTTATGTGAACAGACCTTCAAAAGTTATGTTTCCCTCTAGGATGATCTTTGTCCCTCCTCTGATGCCTGGCTGGTGATACTACATGGGTTTGAATCCCTGTTGAATTTCTTGTTTCCTGGACTTTGGCTTCATCCTGGACCATAAGTTTTGTCCAGATGTTAAGTTTGATCCAGTCTTGGGTCTTTCTGGGTTTTGCTGCCTGGTTTTAAGCATATTACATAATCTATCAGGTGTCTCTGTCTAAACTCTGTCTAGCTTCCAAGAAACTACTCTACATTTGTGTTATGTATGTGTATACCAGCACACCAACCCCGAAGTAGTTTGCATGACCTTTCCTTTCAATAAGAGATGAGAGTATAACTTTAAGCCAGAGTAGCTGTGTCAGATCAGTCAGTCCCTGTTATGGGATTACCATCTGAAACCCAAGATAGCAACTTTTCAGAGTAAATACTGAATTAATTATTCTGTCTTTATCTCTAGAAAAAGAAAGTGCTAGTCTCTCAGTCAAAGACCTTGGATCCCCTACTGCAAACGCATGTGTTTTTCAAGTTCAATCTACATAAGAAACATAGAGCACAGTGTGTAAAATACATCAAATTTTTTCAATTTTTTTTTTCATTTGTCAGTGTGAAAAAGTAACTCTGTGTGCGAGAACTAATTGCTGCCAGTAACTCACTTTATGGAAGTGATCAGAATGAGTAATTCTTTGAGTCTAATGGATTTGCTTCAAGAGGGAATGAAAATGAGCCAAGAAAGAAGCATGCAGAGAGTTTTCCAAGGATTTAAGGTCAAATAAGACACCATCTTTCAGAAGTCTAATGAATGACAAGTAGGAAATCAAAACTTTCCGACACAGGAAAAAGTCACACTTTTACAGTAAGTGAAGATGCTTAGAAGAAAATATCATGATGGAAATGAAACAATATTTTTTAATGCATATAACAGAGTCATTCTGTTACCCTAACATGAAGAAACCCATGTAAAGTCAGCATAATTATTGGTGAAATGAAGATGACAATTATAAAGTTTTTTTCACATGTTTTCCCACATTGAACTTATTTTAAAAATTATCTTTAAATGCTTTATAAGTGGTGAATCAAATAATGACATATTTTATAGTGCTGGATGTAGGGGGTGATTGCAGAGCCAGATATATTTAATTGTACCATCCCATAGACTCCTGCTCCCCATTCTTTGTGCTGACAATCCCTGTTCAGCCGAGTGTCTTGTCTCCCGTAGACCATTTGCTTGTTCACAAAAGAGGATCTAGAATATCTGCCTCTCCTGCCATTCTAAAACATGACCCAAGATGAGAAGATGTTTCAGTTTTAAGTGACTGAAAAAGGGGAGTAGAAGAAGGAGAGGAGTAAAGGGGTAAAACATGGATTTTCCCCTTTGCTGGACCATTGGTCATGGGATTGATGTCAACAGAGCCGAGTTTGCCCACCTGACACTTGTCCATTGTGTGAGTTGAGCTTGTCTTCTCTTTCTTGTTCCTTGTTCAGACTGATTGCTGTTCGGGACAGACAGTGTCTGACCATGTACATAGTCAGTGCATAATACACTGTGCAATCAGTTTCTATTGGGATATCCAGGTGACAGAGCAGCCAATATGTTTTTTGGACCCCAAGTGTAATCATCCAGATGTGCTATAGAAGCAAAGCAACACAGTGTTTTTTCCAAATTCAGTGTTTTACGATGTTGTCATAACAAGTGACTTGCTGGTTTCAGGTAGTCAGCTATGATCACCTGAGCAGAAAGGATTATAGATGAACTCCGTCATTAAGGAGGGAAAGTGGTGTCTGCATCAGAAGGCAATGGAGTTAGAAACGGTACTGTGTCTCTGAGATCACAAACGCAGTGAATCAGAAAATGGAAAGCCAATGAGAAACCAAGTCTTTGAGAGAAGAGACATGGATTTCAGCATGTTTTGGGCAAAGAAATAGTGTCTAAATACAGCCCTGCTGTCCAGTCAGTGAAAGGTACACTGGGCAGTTTGTTCACCATCTTTTGCCGTGAAATATACAGAGCTTTTCCTGACTCTGTCTTCCTCAAATATTGTGTCTCTTATAACCTCACTAAATCCACTGAACTTACATCATAATAAAAATGTATCTGTAGTAAATTCTACTCAGTCTAATAACTCTGTTGTTAAGCTTGCAAACCCTTAATTTAGGGATTTTGCTTTCTTGACCAATGTAGATGGGTGGCTTAACTAATATAAAAGTCACACAAAATTCTCACTGTCGGCCATTTGGCCATTCCTACAATCTGCTGCCAAATATCTGTAGCAAAATAAAGGCAATTCAAATATAAATAACACTTAAGAACACACATTTAAAAGCAATCTCTCCAAGATATGCAGTAAAAGGCAAAGGAGAATCACAGCCACAGCTTTTATATCTGCACTGATCACAATGTCCTTTTTAGTGCTATTCCCCATAGGGACAAGGATGTCTTTTGAATCTGCAGAATTCAAACCTCATGAGACAAGAAATTCCAGCCTACCAATGTGAAGAACAAGATACGCTTATTTCCATTTCTAAAAAATGTGTAACATTCAGGGACTTTATGGGGATGAATTTAGAGGAGACGTGCCAAAAGGTCCGAACTTCCTCCAGCACTGCCTTATGTGGCTTGCGCACTTCTAGTTTGCCAGACGTGGCTTTGCATTACTTTGCAACATTTCCTAGCCAAGCCATCCGCATCACAGAGGTATCTGATTCTGTATTTTCTCGAGTTTTTAAAGGTTATATGTCTAGAAATAGCATTTTCTCACTTTCCTTTACTGGATCACCTTCAAGAGTCACTTGAACATGTTCTACCAAATGAATTATTCACTTCTGCAGTTGTGAATGTTAATGGTGCTTTAGTCTTGAGATCTCTGCTCCTTGCATACAGTAATTTTGTCTCTTGATGGCTGAAATGCCTTTTGTCTAACCCAGCTTAATAGGATCAGCTCAGAAATATTGAGGAGAAATGTAATGGTTTGAGATACACAGAAGAGAAGACTAAATGATGAAATTATCCTCTTCGGTTATAAGGTCTAAAAAACTAACAGAACAAAATATATAATTTCATTTCTATCAGTTAGTAAAGTTCTGTCTATTCACCTGTGAAAATCTGTTCTTGCCTGACACAGCAACGCTTTTTCATCACGGCTTGAATTTTGTTAGCACTAATCAAGCCTTTATGGTGAACTCTCTGAGCGCAAATGAAGTTTAAAGATACTGCAATGTCTCATTTCAGGATGGATCTCTATGATTAGAATAAATTATCCCAAGCATCCCTACATGCTGCAAGTTAATCTTGCCTGTTTAACATGTCTGAAGAGATTTCACAGTGCAGATATTTTTCAGCTTCCTTTTTCGTCTGAAAGAGAAACAATTACAAGATGCTCATGTTCCTGCCATCCAATTACTGCTGCTTTGCTTTGCTCCCATGATATGCTGATAACGTGGGATGGGGAAGATCTAAGTGAAATACAGGCAGTTGATTTTTCACCAAGCAGTTAGGATTTTGGTGGCGATGACCAGAATTTTCCTGAGCTAACACAGAGCTAACCAAAACCTAAGCATAAGGCTCACGAGGGACAAGAAAGCAGATGTGAAACAGGTGATGAAATCATTGATTTGTTAAGACTCGCAGCCTATGGTGGAGGTTACCGCTGTTAGAGAACAACAAATCAGACCTCACTTTTCACTCCTCAGTCTTTGGGAGATGTTTCATTGGTTTTGGTAGATATCACTCTACCAGAGAAGTGCAATAGTAAGACAAGAATGGACCTTGTAGAGGTCTTTTCTCTCACATGCTCCTGTCCTCTCACAGCAACAAGGCACATTTCAACCACAGCCCTGTGCTTCTTTTGGATATCCAGCCAGAGTCATGGGGTAGCACTATGGAGCAATATTCATTTGAACATCACCCTTCTTAACTCCGCAAAGGGAGGTCCCGAGCTCCACATTGATCATACACTGCACGAACACCTGCCCCGTTATTCTGGGGAGACTGAATACACAAGCCATTGCTCCCTGACTATATGTACTACCTACATACTGGGAGAACATGACTGGGAAAGCTGGCTTGAACCTGAGCCATGCATCTTCAAGCAGTGCTGCATAACTTTATGAAATTATCTGATGCAGCGGCATCAAACCTGGCTTAGACAGGACTAGTAAAGACAGTATGTGTGCACCTATAAGTGCAAGGTTTTGATCTTGTCCTGAAAAAGTTGAATTTTCTCACCTGGTTTCAGGTCCTTCCTCCAGTCTAACGCACCACAGCAATGAATTCCACAGACAGACTGCACTATAGGGTATTTTCTTTATTTGTTTTAACTTTACCTACCATTTATTTTAACATATGAGCCCCAGTTCTCATATTACTGCAGAGTGTAAAGAGAAGGAATGATCAGCTTTTCTTATACCATTCATCATCTTAAATAGGCCAATTAAGCCTGTGTAATTATCCTTCTTTCCAAGTTAAATAATCCAAGTCTTTGCAGATTCTCATATGGAAAGTCCATCATGCCTCTAAACCATTGAAAATTATATGGTGTTAATTTAAAACATGGCCACTTGTAATGTGTATCTATGTCTGTTTCTACTGACACTACGATTGCCAGCTAATTAAACATTTGTAACACAGAGAACGTAACTCCAGCATTTTGTTCCCAAATTCACAAAAGAAGGGGCAGTGAGTTCTGGGATGTAACGGAAATTTGTATGCACAGAAGATGTTACGGCACCTTCCAGAGGGCTAGGAGCTGCGGAAGCTTATGAAATTGTTGAATATGTTTTACTCCCTGGCCTCTAAAGACAGGGAGAACTTTGGCTATGTCCACAAGATCCTGTCCCCATGTTGGAGTTTCCCATTGCACTGATGCAGTCCTAGATAGAGGAAACTTCGGTTATTACTGAAGTCCAAATAATGTCTAGAGTCCCCAGCTGAGATTAAGGCTCCATTGTGCTCACAATGACATAAACACATACTTACAGACAGCCCCTGCCCTAAAGGCTTTATAGTCTAAATAGAAGAGACAGATAAAGGGTGAGAGAGAAAAGAAATGTAGAGTGACTTGTGCAGCTGGTGGGACAGCTGCTCTCGGAGGGAGCTGGGAACAGGACCCAGTTTGGAGGGGCTTGGGCCAGCAAGTTAACTACTGGGCTGTGCTGCTTCACGTTTTCTTGAGGAAAATGACATTTTAACCACCTCATCTTGAAAACACCTGGTTAGAGAAAGCCTAGGGAACAGAGGAGTTACGATGCAAGCAGTTACTTGGCAGCTGAGCACCCTTTTGTCGCGTCTGCTGTGGTTGTGGATAGAGCCAGCACAATAATTTTAGAGAAGACCTGATGTGGGAAAGGACACACTGAAAGAAATGTGATGTCTCCTGTGGTCACAGGTCATCAGTTTGGTTAAACACTCCAAATTCAGGTCACAGGAAAGCTCTGGCAGACTTCTGAGCAAATGAGCACTAGTAACTCATTTAGCAACAAAATTAAAAAAGGATTTTGACCCAAAAACTTAGGAACATTTAAATTTGGAATTGAATTATACTGTATCTTTGCATTCCAGTGTGGGAGCTCTCTGGTCCTGTGTGTTGAATTGGCTACTACAGCATCTCACAGTTCACATGCAGTGCTGACTAATAAATGAAAGGAAATAGGGGGAAGTCTCTAAAGAAGGAGCTCTCACAGCCAGGGACATATACATCTTCCCTCCCTGCATTTTTTTCTTGGCAGACTAATGTTTCTGCTAGGAGTTGGTGAAGGCTGCCTTGGAGTCTGTGGCCTGCCCATGTTGAATATTCAGGTAGTGATCCATTTTTAGTAGTCTGAGACCTGCCTCCCGTGCAGTTTTATAAGCTGTAGAAAAATCTTACTCTTCTTCAGTCTGCTAAATTTGACCAGATTTCCTACTTATGAATGTATTGGTCATCCATATAAGCAGCATCCTACTTGCTTTGCCCACAGCAAAGTGCTAGTCCAAATTTAAGACAGCCCTGTTCCCTGGGAAGACCTCCTAACACAGGAATCCCTGGTGGGCAGACAAGATTTGCCAGGGTGCTTTCTAGGATTACCTGACGCTCGTCAGTGACTCCTCATTTCGGATATTTTCCCTGGCTAACTGATTTCCCAAAGGACAAAGCAGTGCAAATGCCCTATGGTTTGCTGTGATCTCTGCTGAAAGTTGTCTCTTCTGACACTCATTTTCCAGCTCGTTGCTTACAGCTACTTCAAAACATCGACTCCTTCCTCCCATCCTCTTTGAGATGGAAATGAGTGATCCAGCTTGTACTCGATTTTTTTCTGTAGGTAGTAAGATCCTCTGCTTATGTGCAGTTCCTCGGTCTTTGCTTCATGCTCTCCACCCTAAGCACCTGCCAGCAAACCTGGTAGCCTCTCAGCTTCAGCACTAGCCACTTCATTACCAGTGGCAAAGGAGGAACATCTTCCATGCAAGATAACACTTACTTGCCATCAAGTACACAGCCGATTAAGACAATATATTTACAACAACATACACGTAAGGTTTTACAACCCTTCATGCCTATAGGTAGACACATGTTAGATTTGGAACCTAATTTTCCTGAAGACTGTGATACAACCTTCCTGCTGCACCCCTCAACTTTCTGCGAGTGTGTTTCCCTCCTCTCAAATCATACAAACTAGAATCACAAGTTGGAAGAGACTTCTAAGATCATCAAGTCTAACTGTGAACCCAACACCACCATGCCTACTAAACCACATCCCAGAGTGCCACATCTCCATGTTTTTAACTGCTTTATCCTGGATTACGTGAGGTTTATTCTGGTCTCCTTCCCTGTCTTCCAGCACTGGGGGCTGACTACCCTGGGAATAACCGGTGTGGCTATTAAAGACTGAGGCAAAGAAGGCATTAAGTACCTCGACCTTTTCTTCATCCTTGGTGGCAATGTTCCCCCTTGCACCCATTAAGGGATGAAGATTCTCCTTGACCCTCTTCTTGTTGTTGATGTATTTGTAAAAATACTTTTTGTTGTCCCTTACAGCAGTGGCCAGCCTGAGTTCTAGCTGGGCTTTTGCCTTTCTAATGTCCTTTGTGTACTACCTAATGAGACCCTTGTACTCCTTCAAGTCCTTTGCCTTTTCTTCCATAGGTGGTAGACGCTCCTTTTTTTCTGAGTCCCTGCAATAGCTCCCTGTTCAGACAGGCTGGTCGTCTTCCCTGCTGGTTCGTCTTGCAGCACATGGGGACAGCCCGCTCCTGTGCCTTTGAGACTTCCTCCTTGAAGATTGTCCAGCCTTCCTGAACCCCTTTGCCCTTCAGGACTCTCTGCCGGGGGACACTGTCAACCAGCAGCCTGAACAGGCCAAAGTCTGCCCTCCGAAAGTCCATGGTGGTGATTTTGCTGGGCCCCCTCTTTACCTGACCATGAACCGAGAATTCTATCATTTTATGTTCACTAAGCTCAAGATGGCCTCTGACCACCACATCTCTCACCAGTCCTTCTCTCTTCGTAAACAGCAGGTCTAGCAAGGTACCTCCCCTGGTAGGCTCACCTACCAGCTGTGTCAGGAAGTTATCTTCCACACACTCCAGGAACCTCCTAGACTGTTTCCTCTCTGCTGTGTTGTATTTCCAGCAGATGTCCGGTGAGTTAAAGTCCCCCATGAGAACAAAGGCTAGTAATTGTGAGACTTCTGACAGCCTACTGTAGAAAACTTCATCTGCATCTTCATCCTGGTTGGGTGATCTATCAGAGACCCCCAGCAGGATGTCTGTCTTGTTGGCTTTGCCCCTCATCTTTACCCATAAGCATTCAACCTTGCAATCACAATCCTTCAGCTCTTCACATTTAAGCAGTCCCTAACATACAGAGCCAAACCATAGCTAAAAAGTCTCTTAAAACTTCTAGATTCTCAATCTGGGCAAAACATCTGTATAATCAGCTGCAGACAAAAGTGGTGAACACGTTATGAAGACATCCCTGACATGTTCATATGATTTTTGGTTTGATCTCAAATTATTATCTTTTTTCATCTCAGATTTGATCCAGTGATGCACTAGGACCTGAATTTAATGCTTCTAGCTGCTCATGCACCCTCTGTAGTCACAGGAGAGAAAAGGAGACTACTCGGTGGTGACTCTGTCCATTTTGGGTCTCATCCACAGTCAGACGAACCATATTCCCCCACCCTCATTATCTAGTAAGGAAACAAACACTTCTATGCTCTTGACACAGAGGCCTATGCTTAGTAGCTGAAGTTGGGTGAAACGATGTAAGCCTTGGGAAGGATCCTACTAGGGTGGCTCTGTTCCACTGCTGTTGTATTACAGTGCCGTCTCCTAGCAGAGACAATGTGAAAGCCCTCAGAAGCCGGTATCCTGCCAACGGAGTTGTGAAAACCTCATCAAACATCATAGCTGTGTCTACAGCAGGTTTTTGTTGCCAAAGATACATTGGCTGGGTACATCTGATTTTTTTAGTGCTCTTAGCCAAAGAAGCTATGCCAGCAACATCTCATAGCGTAGACTTCACAGCAAGTAGCCCATCATAAATGCACTCACAGAGACACACAGAATGGTCATTAAAATAGATGTTCCCCGGTTCTCTGCTAAGTTCTTGCTGGCCTCAGATGTGTAGCAAAGTTAAAAAAAAATGAATGAACCAATCTGCCAGCCACTTATTGCGAGTCAACAGCTGTCTCTTTGTGCTGGTAGGAGCTCCAATCAGAGGTCATTATGTAAATTAATTTTAGCAGAACCCAGTGTTCTCCCTAATGAATGTGATTCTTTTGGGTCAATCCTAGGTCACATAAGAGTGAAAAGAAATTGCTTTAACTTCTTTTCTTGGGACTAACTCCCTTCAGAGGTATTCCTTTTCAGAATTATGTGACTATTTCACAGAACTAGATACTTTCCCTGGGTTAATCATTTAAAGATTTAATTCTCAGTTTATAAAAATAGTTCACACCATAACAGAGAGTATTTTCAGGGTTTATCCTCTTCCTCTTTTTAAACTGATTTTCGATTCACTGTTACTCAATGTCTCTTCTGCTATTCATGGAGCACAGCCAAGTGAAACCGGGACGCGCTATGCTGCTGATTTACACTATAGAACCATTATTAGCTGAGTTCTGCATTGGCATTCCAGGCATTCCAGTGTGCAGCTAGTCTCCTGTGTATTTATTCATTCAAAATAATGACAGGGCTGGCAAACGATGCCCGAGTAACAGCCCCGTGGAGTGAAGAGGTCCTACACTAAGGCGTGGAATAGGAACAGTAGAGCCAATGCATGCCACCCCCTCCCTATATCTCCCTCACCCTCCTTGGTCCTAATCTGAAGGCTTTCTGCACCTTGCAGAGTTAAAGTACAAGGCAGAGTATTTGCAAGGACTAGTTAGTTTTTGATGAGATATGCAACAATGGTGCAATTTCTGCTCTCGCTGTTGGTGGTCTTTCATCATTCTTAGGCTATAGAGTTCCCCAGCACAACTACAGTCATCAGATGGCCCTATTTCTTGAAACACTAGGGCAAACACACAAAAACCTCCAACCTCCTAACAATTTAGGACCCTAGGACTAGTTTTCAGGAGTGACCTGGCCATGTAATTCACAGCTCCAGATTACCATTAGAGTAGATCTGAGGTCTCTGCACAGTGCAACCATCTGGCCCCATGCCCAGAGCACACTGCTCACTCTTCTTCTTTCAGTCCTTTCCCTCCCATTCTTTTGTAAGCAGGAAGCATCATGATAGATCATTAATGTTATGAAAAACGTGCTCCCTGAGACAAGCCGGTGTAGCAGAGAGGCAATTAAAATGCTCCATTGTGTTAAGCGCTGCACAAACACTGAAACAATGGTCCCTGGCATGGGGATCTCACCACTGAGAAGATGCAGACAATAGGACCTATTATAGATTATGTGGTGTGTCCATTTTAGATGTGAGTCATCACCTAAGTTTTCTGTTTGGGCCAAGAGATAGATGCTTCCAGGGAGTGACTCAGAGCACCTAAGTTAGATGGTAAAAAGTCATATGGTATTAATACCCCTGGTCATTATGTGGAGCAGAGTGAGTGACAAAAAACACCTTTTGCCTAATGGACCGCACTCCCTAAGCTCCCTCCATTGCCAACGGGAGGAGAAAGACTTCACGAGGTGATTCAGAGTGTCTGGATTGAGCTCTCCCTCCTCCTGATAGAAACCATTTCTTTTCATTGACAACAGAGGGGGGAGTCTGGGGATAGTAAGTTCATTAGGCTAAAATAACCTCTTGTAACACCCTTGTAGCTAGCAGGGAAAGCAGCATGCAGCTGCTTAACTTTGTCAGGTTGCCTACTAAATTTATTAATGGATATAAATTGGACAAAGAATTAGGTGAAAGGGGAGAATCCATTTACAGGAAAACAAACATCTTGCCACATCTCAGCCAAACACACTCAAGAACAATGATGAAAAACACTCAAATTTTCAATAAATTTGGCATCTCCTCTCAGACACCTCTGTGATTTGCATTTAAAGCAGGACACTGTGAAAGCCCAGCCACCACTGTGCTGGGCTGGTTAAGCATGAAGCCGGTCTGTGCCTTCAGTCTGGCTGCAGCTCAGATGCCCATGCAGAGGACTTCCCAAACTGTGCCCCTGCCCTCCCAGGACACACAGCTTTGAGGAACGCAGCACTTCTTGCCTACAGCGGTTAGAAGCAGCCACTGGGATTGGAGCTGCAGAAACCACCTCCCAACACTCAAGGGCAACTGGCACAGCACAACAAAGTTTTCTCCTGTGCTGTTGTCTACTTATTTCCTACAAGCTGTAGTGAACTGATACTTGCAAAGCACTCAGAGCCCCTCAGATTAAATGTGTTAATGGAAGAGCAAAGTGTTATGAAAGCACGCAGTGCAACCACCACCACGCACTTCCCCTCCCTCTCCCCAGCAAGCTGCCGTGCATGGATACTGCTCCACCATGACCTTCTACGGTGGTGCTGTGGCAGCCTGTTTCTTCGTGGGGGCATTTGGGCTGACAATGCGAAGCTCCTTTTCCCACATAATTGAAAGGAATTTCTGATTATGCGCAGGGATGTCAGCAGTGCGAGGAGCTTGGACGCCTTCCAGCCGCAGCCGGATCCAATGACAGTGCTGTGATTTCTCCTTTTTTGGCACTCTACTTGTGAACTTTCTGCTCCCTTCTGGGAGTGATTTCTCAAGATAATATGCTGCTGCTCCAGCTTCTCTCTGATGGCCTAGATTTATAGCTTCTGCAAGGCGTGAGAGGGGAAGGGGTGTGGGAGAGGCAAGGAGGATGAAAGCAGAGAGGGAAATTATTTTTTGGTTGGGGTTTTATTATTTTGGTCCCACTCAGCTACAGTGACTGTCTCCAGGCTTTGCACAAATATAGTCTGTTGTTTCCATCTCTGAAACACTCTTTACTGCCTGCAGTGAAAGGTTGAAAGTACACACGTGTTTTTCTGGCCTCTCTTCAGTCCAGCCCCTGTGAATACATGGTACAAAGTGAGCACTACATTTATCTCTGACCTTTTCACCATCTCTTGCATCTGTTAACTGAAAAGAGCTGAAGATCTCCCCAGCCTCCTCTCCCACAGAGCAGATGATACCCGTGACTTGATTTACTTTATCTCTATCAGTCCTAACTTGCCTCAAACCTTTCCTAATGTCTAATTTATCTAAAGCATTCATTGCTCTAGTTACAGTGGGGAAAAACAAAACAACCACCCCAAAAACCCCAGCCACTGATTTTGAGGGAGAAATATTTAAAAATTCCAGATGCTATACTCAGAAATTTAGTAACGCCATAATTAACTAGTAGAAAAAATTGTCTCTCTGGGTGTGCTAAACAGCTGAATATCCTCTTTCCCCAGTGATTTCAGGCTACTGATGATGTTTCTGTAGCATCAGAACTGTATTATCCAAGTATTCTAATCATCTCTCACAGCACCTCCACTTCAGTGGGGCAGTGTTGCCACCCCCATTTTACAGGTGGGGAACTCAGGCAGAGAACATATTTAAGACACACCAGGTGAGTCACTGCTTGAATATACCTGTTCCTCCCTGCTACATATAAAGGTAGCTCATTGATGTCTTATAGAATTACATCCATAATCCTGTATGGCTGCAATCAGCTGAGATGAATACCGCTCTTTGAGACTCAGCAAGGTCACCCAGGCAGCGTAGAGCAAAGTGGTGAAATGAGCCTTTGTATTTTACAAATGACTTGGCGAATAATACGTGCTTTCTCTTATGAGGTGTTAGTTTCTGAAATGTTCGGTCGGCATTGCTGGGAAAGGCAGGGGGATGCTGAGTAGCTCCTGGGGTTGGTCTTGGATTGTGTTTCAGCTTTGGTGTCTTCCTGGCTGCCTTGGGGACACCAAGGCAATTCTGCAGTGGCAACTGGCTTTAGCTACCGCAGTCTTTCAGTTCTTCAGGTTGCGTCTAGAAAGGGAAATAGCACCGAAAAACCTGCCTGTGCTCAGCTGCACATTTCTCTTCACCTTAGACAGTCAAAATGCCAGTGCTGAGTACGCATTTCTAGGAGTTGTGGCTCAAATCCTCCCTCTCCTAGGAGAATACGTCAGGACACTGACTTGAAAAACCTGCAATTTATCTTGCTCCTATTTATCTTTTGCTGGTCGCATCTGCAGCAGTCTCAAACTTCCCCTCACTGCAAGCTTTTTGAAATAAATTCTGGGAATCTCAGTTAACCCAATTCCTGGTACCGAGGCCTAAGGAAAAACTTTTGCACATAGAGGGATGTAAAATCAGATGGTGACTATGGGGCTAGACATAATGCTTTCTTACGAGGACTGCAGGAAAGCATCCTAAAGGTCAGGGCCGTAAAATGTTTGCACAGCTCTTTCTTGATGCTCAGAGTATTTCAGCACAAAACAAAATGCTCTGGCTGTTAACAATGCACCCTAATTAAACACCACTGAGAATCAGGTCAGACCTTGCATTCAAAGCAGAAATGAAATTGACCACTTGCTGCTCCCTGAGTCTGGATACCTGGGCAGAGGCTGCGATTGAAATGACCTTGTATACAATCAGTTGCAGGAGTCAAACTCCTCAGCGAGGATTGGTCTAGGGTGGTGGAAAGTCCTGCGCTTCCTCTCAGAAATCAGAGTGACGAAGACATGCCAACTGGTTGAGGAAATCACAATTTATTCAGCTTATCAGCATGTGAAAGATAACAGAAGTGAGCTGCAGAACCAAGTAGCAGTCTGATCTGTGATGGCAGTTGCAGAGAGGGAGAAGTAATACTGCAGCAAGACAGGTACTACCTACCACCGGCAGATGCTGTGTCACCACAGTTCTATGTGACCTTGCAAGGTTCCTCAGGGCTGTGTGCAGGGTCTGCCTCAGGTGGCACAAGAGTCCTCATCCCTAACTCACAGAAAGCAAAGAGCAATTCAGATGTTGCACCATCCGCTGCTGTCAAAAATCCTGGAGAAAAGAGCAGCCACAATACCTGGATTAGGCAAATCACCACGTGTTCATGTCTCACATTGAGTGCTGCGATGGCCTTGCTCTGCTGGGGACATACGGATCAGGAGTCAGGCAGATGGGAAGAGCAACCACTCTCAAATGCCCATAATTTTCTTGGACTGGGAAGCCATAGAATTCTGGACGCTTGAGCGAGGTACCTGTAGCAGGAATCTTAGTGTAGCTTAAAGCACTCTGCTTTTCATTTCCTTATATATAAAATGGAGTTAACAGCAGCGTCTGGTCCCAGAGGAGGGATGTGAAGGTCGGCAGCAGAAGCTGCGGCACGCTCAGACCCCCTGGCCATGGAGACTGCGCATGCTCCTGTCTGACTCTGCCACCAACAGTGTAAAGGGCAGGTTGTGTCCTCAAGGCTCCCATGAACGGAGACTGGAGACTTTCTCTGTTGGTGCTTTTTATGCTCAAGGTGCTGATGTGCATGAATGTAGGCAAAAAGAGGGCAAAGCTGATCCGGCCATGAAGCCGCACGGCAATTCTGGCTGCAATGATGCCTTTGCTGTCCAGGGGGCATTCCCCCTTGTCCCCCTGAGTGAGTAAGGAGAGACCACACACCTGAAGCAGTAAATCCAAAATTTAGGCTCAAGATTAGCGTGGTCAGAGGCAAAATATTTACTAGCTTGGTAGTAAACTTTGTACTGGCAAGTAATACTAATAAAAAGTGTGTGCAGTACTTATTGGTATATGCATTTAAACATGTGGTGGAATCTGGGGGCATAATAAAACGGTTGCTTTAGTTAAACCCAGAAGAGGAGTATCTGGTGGTTATGCTGGGGGAGAGGATGGGAGCAGAGTGGGGGTACCTGCTTTAACTGCTTCACCGCTGAATACTCATGTGGCACTTCCACAAAAAAGGGCATTTTGACATGAAGTCGCAAGGCTCTTGGACTAATTGTGTTTCCCAGTAATGCAATTTTACTCCACTGCCCTGCAGACAAGACACACTCCACCCACAGAACAACACTTTTGCTGATATTTTATCACCAGGCATAATTTGATTTAACAAGCCGGTCCCAGATATTTCAAGGGCTTACAGATTAGGAAGTCCTTGTGATTACATGGACAGTGTTCATAAAATTCAATGTATTGTGGAAACTGTAAACAGGAAAAGATCAGCACAATTTTATTTACCACTACTGCAGGTTTGATTCCAGTTTAGCTCCCTGAGAAACTCAAGATGGAGGCTGTATCCTCTCTGCAGTTTATGCAGGACATTGTTAATGTTCATGTTCCTTCTGTTCTACTTTCAACACCTTTTAAAAATGTTTTGTTCCTCCTTGATGCTTTGATACTTGAAACACACATTTGTATCCCCTCTGAAAGGCACATTCAATATTTTCGTTTTTCTCCATACAAAAAATTTTCCTGATTTTCTGTATATTTGAAGGGTGAAAAACTCTTGATGTATAGCTTAAGAGAAAAGGGTTAAAGGTTTCCTTATTTGTGTGTTTAGAAGGCTTTGGAGCATTTAGGGTTCATAACCAGGAAGTTCAGTGTTGTCCCAGAGAAAGGCATTGGCAGGGGGAAGACATCAAAACTTTCTTGCTGTCTACATGGGCGAGGCCATCATTAAAATAAGAAATGACAACTGTTCTTCTCCATTAAATTCACTTTTGCAGGAATGAAATGTACTCGTTTTGCCCTATGCAAAGTTTTTCGAAGAGCTGAGAGATCCTGGGGCCTGATCAGTGCACATGCAGTACTGCGTTCAGTGTATAACCCCACAAATAGTGCCTTCATTCTTTTAGGACCTCTTTCAGCTGTCTGATAAACATCGTCACTCCAGATTAGGTTAAATACAGAACTCTGCCTTCCCTTAGCAGGAGTCATCATTAACAGTCGTGTGTTAGATGAAATAGCCTGGGGGTTTCTTTATATTTAACATCAAAACAGGGCAAAACAAATGCAATTACAGTCCAATAATGAAATTGGTATCTGTTTTAAATGTCCTTAACTACACAGCAGAAAATCCAGATACAGATGAGCTAAAAACAGCTCCAAAATGAGTGGTGAGGGAAAGTTGCAATTTCTTTTTAGTTTATGGGGAAAGAGATAGCAGACAGTATATAAACCTCACAAAATATTTACTTTTGTTTAAGCTGCAGAGTAAAAATAACTTTCCATTCATCATGTGAGTGACTGTACAGTATGAGGCCAACTGGGAAACTGCTCTCAGCCTGGAGCAATCTGATTTTTTTTGAGTTCAGAGGCAGCGAAAGGGGATCTTCAGTGCTGTGCCTTGGACTAATGGCCAGTAAACACTCCCTGTAAAGACCTAATGCACGACCACCCTTCGTTTTGCAACGGTAATTCTTATCCAAACTAAGAAGAGCAGTGAGGAGTGGGGAAGTGACTTTACTCCTCCTTAGAAACCAGCACTTGTTAATTAACATTTCCTGTCTCACCTTTGGAAAAAAATTCTCAGCCTTTTTATAGAGAGTCAGAGCAAGAGCCCAAGAATCTGTGAGCAGGCTATCTTGTTTTCTAACTGTTAATGTACAGTGGGCAAGTAGAAAATTAACAATAAATCCAGTCAGGACTGCAAATAGACTAGTTCTCTGTAATTTTGGATGAATCTCCTTTTGTCTGGGTCAGGACCTGTGGTGTTTTCCTAAGGGACTTTATGCACCATCCACAATATTTGTCTCTTAACTACACTTCTTTTAATACAACAAATGCTTCCTCTCTCTGCTGTGCAGTGGCAATTGCTTTAATTTAATGACCAGGCTTCAGTTCCTTCTCTTTTATTGACTAATGTTGCAGTTTCAGGAGGGCTTCTTGCAGCAGAAGATGTGAATATAAATGAAGACATTACTGTGAATAGCCAGACCAGAACGTGTCCCTGAGACTGCTGGACTGAAAAAACATCTTTTGCTAGCTAAAAAATGTAAAAGACTCTTGAGGAAAACTCATCCGAGGTGCAGTCCCATTAATTTCCACCACATCTTGCAGTGGAGAAAGTGAGACTCTGAAGTTTTTCCTAGGTGAGATGCAATGTACAGGAACACTGCTGAGCTCCCCAGTGAGAAAATGCCAAGAGTCCTTGCTCTAGCTGGTCCTGTGGCTCTGCAGATCACCTGAACCACAAGATCAGGGCATAGTAAGATAGCTAGTACTGTCTTCATTAAAACTGGCTGAATATATTTTAAATAATGCGCTCCACAAATGAGAAAGCATTTTTCCACTGGGTTGGGTTGCATCATCTCAGCTCTCTCAGGATTAAGGTTCACTGCTTGTTAATGCCACTTGCCAAGGACACATTTTATTGCCTTTGTGTTACTGTATGTCAGTCAAGAATAAATCTCTGTAGAGCTTCTATCTCTCTCTTCAGCCACACGTAACCTCATTTATATTCAACAAACTTTCCTTGCCTTCTCTCTCCCTTGCCTCCCGCCCCCTCTTCCTTTGGAGCAGGCGTTTCAATGAATCAGTGAGGGCACAATTTAGGACAGAAATGGAGATCTCTATTCAGAGGCTGAACACATTCTCACCAGCTTCCTTAGATGTAGGGCTAAGCTCCTCGGTTCCCTTGGCCCCTTTGTCTGCAATTTTTTCGAGGCCAGACTGCCAAGTTCAAGCGAGGCTCCGATCTCTCCTCTTTCACAGGCCTCCTGATTAGTGGCTTTCTTTTTCCAAGACTATAGATACAATTATTAGAAATTCCTTTTTTTGTGAACAGATTGAAAGAAGGTATGAATGGAGATGCTAAGACGAAGAAAGTGAGAAGCTTAATATAACTTCGGCTTCTGTAGTTAATTAGATTTGGATGGCTTCAGAGGAGCAGCTGTATTTTTTTTTTAATTGAAGTTACATAAAGGGCTATTCAAGGTATTTTGGGTGGGGAGGGGAGACTGTATAAAATAAAGAAGCTGCGAGATGGGTTTTGGAAATACACTCTCTCCCTCTCTTCTTTTTGGGAAACAGTTGTGGGGAGAGTAAAAAGAGAAAAAGAAAAAAATGTCCCATCACCAAAGTGGATAACAGAATCACTGGCGCTACTGCTAATATGCTGTGTCTGAGGCACAGTAAGCAGAATGCATATTCAAACAGAAAGATTTCTTTTTTGTTCTGAGATAATCTGTAAAGCAGAAGTCTGAAATGCATTCCTTTGCACATCCAGAATACTGGATCTCAAAATTTAGAAGGACATTGCCAAGATAAAGATCACGTTCAGCATTTAAAGCATTCCAAGAAAATACATCCCTTCCTATCTGTCTGAAATCTTCAGGATGCTAAAAGGAGGCACAGATTTTGAAGCCCGAATTATGTTGCAGCCGTTGTGCTCTGTGTTTATTCTTCATCCTGCTCAGTGAAGGAAATGAGACTGGTCAGCTCTGTCTGCTGTTTCATGTCATGCCAGTTTTCTCTTGCACCACACACACTGCAGCTGCCTCTGCAATACCAGACCTTCCCAGAACCTCAGTCTTAATTGAATTTTTCAATACATAAAGAGATGGACAGTAGCATTATGTTTTGCCACTCTTTTTTTCTTTCACCCTAATCTACAAGTTAATCCCAAGGCACTTTAGCAAAGTGGCTCTCTTTCACCAAGATTATTTGAGGAGCTAAATCCTCAGCTCATGCAGACATATGTCCATTGACTGTGATTTTGCTGATTTGTCCCCAGCTAAGCACGCAAGCCTCGGCTATGAGAGAGAGTGTCCGTCACTTCAGTCACACTGACACACTGCACTGATTTCAAGGTGGTGACTACATGAGCACATTGATTTTATTGCTAAATCAATCAATGTATTTTAGTCTTCTTGCCTAGGTTACCAGCAGGGTGAATTCTGCTCTTGGTATCCCACTGTATTATTTATAAAGGTGAAATGATGAGAAAACAAACAGAGAAGGAATTTAGCTATTTGTCACTATCAAAATTTTTGCAGTTCAGCAAGGCATGCCACTTACAAAATCTGTGTTTCATAAATTTGAACTCTCTGATGTCAAAGAGTACACATATGCTCACAATGATTTTTTGCTCTGAAGGAGAGACAGTAGTTTGGGCTTTCGACCTCTGACCAAGCGCAAGTTTTCCTAGTAAACATAGGAGAGCATCTCTGAGTTATACACTTCTTTATCAATATTGTTTTTAAATTGACTGACATGTTGGGAAGGAGATGATTTGTCAGCATAGCCTATCAGTCTCATTTCTTTCTCATGCTCTTCTATTTGGAGCTGAAATAGAAGTTTTTATGCACTGAAGATTATTAAAACCCCAAAAAATCATCTCATTTTCCCAAGATGTCTGCAATGATTTGTTTAGGAAAAAAATAATTAGCATGGTATGGGGCTTTGAATTGTTATTTTTTGCACTGAAAAAATGTTATGGAAATGTTGAAATGAAAAATTAATTTAAAGTGAAATAAGAAAACATTTAATAAAACATTTCAGACTTTTGAGTGATTTTTGTCAAATTTGTCAACACATTCTTAAAACGTTGTGAAAACAAGAAAAAAAAAGTGTGAAAATTTTTCCAGCTACTTCATATTGGATTCAGCTACATCAACCTTTTGTCAGTTCAGAACTGTATAAATACCATCTTTCCTCATGACACTTCAGAACGAAAAAGAAAAAAAAAAAAGAAGGAAAAGCTTGATCTGCCCTGTAGAGTGAACAGCTGGAGAAAAGGTGTAGGTGCCTAGACTAACAATGAACAATGTTGGTGGGTTTGCAAGAATTCTGGCTGAGTGGATGGTCTAAGGGGAAGAAAAGGCTGCCAGAAAATATTTGTAGTATCAGTCTCAGGAGACAGGGTAACAGTACCAGGGAATGAAGTTTGTGGCATTTGGTTTCTGGTTTAGAGACCAGCTTCCAGTTGCTAAAGCAAGCAAGCCACCTCCAGCATAGTCATGATGCAGAGAGGCTTTCTTTTATTGTAAACACCCTAGCTTGGTTACTAGAGGCTCTAAGCTCTATAAAGTCTGAAAAACAAAACAAATTATCATGCCTGGAGTTCATCACTGCCACAAGTAAGCCACTTCCACTACCCCAGCTAAATCTTAACTAGCTTAGTTAGCGCTCAACTGTTGTACAGTTTTGCCCTAAAAATATTTCTCATTTTGCTGTTAACCTTTACCTTTCTATTAACTGTTCTCTCAGAATAAAGATATGTGTTCATGATAAGCGAGTGTCTGCTGCTGGGAAGAGGATGAAGGACAGACAAGCGATGAGGTTATGATTATTAGGATCCAACTGGATTGCCCGTATGCAAGGGTCTTGGCTAAAGAAACTGGTGGAACTTAAAGTATTGGTAAGTGACATAAACCGCATCATTTGAAGGAAATAGAAACATGGCAGAAAAGTTGTGCTTGGAGTGTTCAACAAGAAACTGAAAAATAAGCAAAAGTCAACACTGACCAAGAGAAGGAAATAGAAAGTGGGAACAGAAATGTTTGTTAATATTGTGTTGAAAAAATCACCAGCAACTTTTTCCCGTGCCTTCAACAGATAAGCTCAGAAGCAATTCTTGTCCAAATATCTGTGCCTTGAATTTAAATTCACTCTTTAAATATTTGTATAGTGACTTAAAAATTCCCTTTCTGTAAATATTCCCAACAGGATAAGGTGGATATTGAAATATTTGCACACAAAAGGTGTAGTCACTGTGAAAGCAAATCCATTAAAAAAGTTTTGAGCAAATATTCAGAGGAAATGAGGATAAAACAAGTGAAAAAGATTTTAAGGGGGTTTGGAAAAGAGGCAGGTGAGGTCATTGTGATAGTGCCATGTCAGATTAGTGCTTTGAAAGGGCTGTAGGGTTCAAAGTAGTTAAGACATTACTTATCCTTGCAATAAAGCAAGTATTATTTTTCCTCACATTAATCAGAAGACTTCTAAACCCATTAAAGAACATAGTCCCTGTATAATAGGAAGGAGAAAAATCAATGTAGAATGGTAAACTAGTAACAACGAAAGAAACTAAACGAGTTTTCTGTGATTTCTTACCTTTTCAAATTGCATTACTTATTAGAATAACCCCTTCAGGGAGCTTGCTGTAGACCTGACTGAAATACTGTAGAACAAATTGGTAACTAAATGGGGCATCAAAATAAGAGAGTAACTCAATAACATAATCCTTTATCCAGAGGTCCTAACTACTAATCTTACTCTGTTGCTGGGCTGTCCGATTTGATATGTTTTTTCTAAGTGTATTCAGATTGAATTACCTTGATTGGAGAACTACAAGACACTCCTCTAGAACTAGCTCTACTGCAGTCAGAGAATCACAGACTTAGGAAGCGTCTGTCTTGCTCTCAGACGTCATGTTGCCAAGAGCCTGTGGTCAGAAGATGGTTAAGAAGGAAAATGGTGGGCTTCAAAAATGTCTAGGAAGTGTTAAAAAATGTCTAGGAAGTGTTCAAGCTAATTACATCCATGACGTCCAAGAAACGGTCTCCAGACCAGGGCACTGTTTAAAATGACGGGAAGGACTTGAGGAAGTCAACTGATTCTGTGATTCTGTGTTTCTGTGAAGCCTTCATGAAACAGCTGTTGTTGGTAGGGTCTACCATAGCTGCTGCATTGTCCGGATGCAGGAAAAGCTGACTTTTGTTGATGTTCACACTATGGAAATAGAGGGAAGCGGACACCAGGAGGAAGGCACCATTATCTTGGTAAATGTAAGGTCCTGATTAGCCTCTCTGCTGTGAAGCACTGGAGGCCAAACCCTGAACTCTTTTATGGTTTCCTTATGTTCAGTGGAAAGGTGCAGTTGTGTCCAGACAGGATCTTAGGTCACCTCACGTAAGTGCCTACAGTTAGGTAGCGAACAATTTAGAAATAGGAGACAGTAAAGACCTCATTAGCATTGTAGAACACAGTGCAGCTAACAAATCTAAGTAAACTATGTTTTTACATTTGCAAACCTGTATGTTACAACAACTCACGAATTAATAACCCCCTTACCACACATAAGCACTGCTGTTTTAAAGACTGAAGAACCTGTTTTGCAGCATCAGAAACAGGTGAGGAATAAATATACATCTCATCTATGTCACATTGTTGTCTTAGATTTTAAATAGTTCTGTGTCCTGTTGTTTCTATTCCATCAGAACATTTTGCACTGCAATCGTCTTAAGAATATCTCTTTTACCATCAAAATGTACTTTGAATATGTTAAGCAATAATGAAATTCAGTTATTGTGATTGCAAACTTTCATCTTCAGTTAAATGGATGCCTCCCTTCAAGCCTGTGTTTGTTGACTGTTCGTAGCACAGGGCTGGCCGTTGGTCTCAGTTTATCCCTAATACTTTTGAGATGACTTTCTCTGTCTTATATTCCAAAAAGCAGTCAGATGGGAATAAATCCTGCTCTTGGCAATGTAATCATGATCCATAACTCTGCAACTGAGTCACCGGGTCACGACAACATAACCATGACTTGGTATGAAGAACAGGTTTGAGAAAGTGGATCTTATATTCACAGATTGCTTATCACTTTTTACTGTTTGGGGAAAAAATCAGAATCACAGAATCACAGAATAGTAGGGGTTGGAAGGGACCTCTGTGGGTCATCCAGTCCAACCCCCCTGCCGAAGCAGGGTCACCTACATCAGGCCGCACAGGATCTTGTCCAGGCGGGTCTTGAATATCTCCAGAGAAGGAGACTCCACAACCCCCCTGGGCAGCCTGTTCCAGTGCTCCGTCACCCTCAGAGGGAAGAAGTTCTTCCTCATGTTCAGACGGAACTTCCTGTGCCTCAGTTTGTGCCCATTGCCCCTTGTCCTGTCACTGGGCACCACTGAAAA
>Ga0065711_1027710_pt1 | contig 46584 bp, 26 predicted proteins | sample Hoacrofraction12_FD_59098 | JGI IMG/M metagenome (GOLD analysis project Ga0065711, IMG submission 59098) | Hoatzin crop microbial communities from Cojedes, Venezuela - Epithelial fraction 12 v2 (version 2) | ecosystem: Host-associated > Birds > Digestive system > Esophagus > Crop | place...
CGGCCCGGCCCAGGCAGGCGAAGCGGTCTGGCGGGGCACGGGTTCTCCCGAGCGAAGCACTGGGCCCGGGCCCGGCGGTGGGTGGCCGGCCTCTCTGGTAATGGGTGATCCCGACGCGGGTGGCAGACTACCGGGACGACGTGGAGTATCAGTAAAGTAGGAACGTTTTATTCAACAGGGAAGCATCGGAGGCATTATTTAGAACACTGTAACAAAATACCAGCCCTGCACGGAGTCTGAATTTTTAAAAAATAATTTCTACCGCATAAACAGCAGCTTTGGACTGAGCTCACGTTACCTTCCAAAATGGGTTTTTTAAAAAAAAATTCTAGTCTTTCCTCTTGAAAGTAAATGTGCTGACTTAAGAAAGGGTAGTGGTGGGTACGTGTGTACGCAGACGCATTAAACAGTGCTGCTACAATTACATTCACACTTACCTGATCCTCGTTAATGCCTTGCGATCACACCATGGGCTCCCGCCTTACGCGCGTCACTAGCATGGCTAACGAAGAACAAAGATTTCAAGTAATCCTCCACGGGCCGCTAGCTGCTCTGTGGAATTATGAAAAATCCGATTCGTACCCAGTTACTGCAAGGAACGGAGTACTACCTTGTGTCTGCTACTTTTAATTTTTTTTCTTGCAGATTTAGTGCAAAGAATTCTCGATACGTATTCACAAACCTGTTAAAATACCAGCAGCTGATACCGTTATACCTTTTTAATGCATAAATGGGGGGGGGGGAAGATAGTTCTTGCTTTTAGGCAATTAAGAGAGCATTGTTTTTGTGGCAAGTTAATAAAATTTCCTAAGACTAAATTCCATAGAAGCTGTACATAAAGTTATTTAGTGCTAAAAATCTACAATACATTTTTCAAGTATAAGATACTGAAATATTATTGCCAATAAATAGTTGTGCTGTAGTCAAAGCCACGGTTCCTCTGTTGAATCATTCGCATCTCAACATATTAGGATTTAGTTTCTCGCTGAGTTTATGTATTAAAATCGCTAACTCTTCTGTCGCTTGGGACTTATCCTCCAGAAGTTCGTAGCGAAGACTGGAGATATCCTGTTTGATTTCCTTTAATTCACCTGTATTAAGCATTGAAAGAAATACTTGTTAGCAAAGCTTAACGTTCATTCAGTACTGTTCTGTGAAGTCACATCAGTGTGCGTTTCAGATTTTTGTCTCAAAGCGTTCACGAGAGCAGGTGCGGGGGTGGGGCAGGAGGCTTTACCTCTTCTTCACTCCCAGTGAGATACCAGTTTTTCTCCACCCGTAAATAACACCCAAAGGTGTGCTAGTAGCCCACTGAGCTCTAACGTTGTGCTCCACGTGTATACAGAACATCAAAGATTCAAAAAGCGCTTTACACAGGTTAATGAATTAATCACGGCAACACTGCTGAACAGCTGGTAAATATTAGTATCCCCCTTTTAGAGAGAAAAGGCAAAGAGATTTGTCTCTGAAGTGATGTGCCAAGATCACACAGGAGAAGTGTGGCAGAGCTGACAATAAAACTCACAGCTTCTGAGTCTCTCTCCTCTTCCTTACCAATATCCTTTGAATTAGAAAAAGTCAACCAATTTAAAATTGTGTTATAGTTTGACACAAATACAAAAAACGCATTTAAATTAAAACAATTGTCAAGGCCAGGCTCATAATAAGCAATAGCATGTTTTCCATTATAGGATATTCAGTTCAAGAGCAGAAGCTTTTTGAAATATTAAATACTATTCTCCCAGCAAGTGTGAGGTGTGTGAACTCTTACACAGTAGCCACTGCGGGAAATTATTTGTCACATATGAAATAAAAGACTACAAAAGAATACCTAAATTCTGTAGTGGTGCCGAACAGGGAAAGATTCCTAGACTTACATTTAAAATAGCTGCAGTACCTAAGAATGTGGAAGTTTTCTATTTAGGATACAGCAGACTTCAAAAATGGTATCTTCAAAGGCTGGATCTGTACTTTGGGGACCAATGAGATGGGCATGACACAAAGAGCCCCACCTTTGCTATGCAGCTGAAGACTGAGGTTCAGGGGCTAGCTGCCTTGCTCAGAGTGGACCTTCCTGTACCAAACTGGTGATGAAGCAAGAACCATTCTTCTGCACCGTCTCCCTTGTCTGAACACATACATGCCGATACCAAACAGGCACCAGGGAACCAGAAAGGCTTGTACGCCCCTGGCGCTGCTGGTGAGAGAACAGTCTTTTCATCAGTCACTAGGTAGATGATTTCTCCCATCACAGAGCAGGAACAGGAGGAAAGCAGTGGGAATTCAGGAGGGGCACACTGAGAGGAAGACACTTTTTGGAGCTTCTCTGCTTTTGTCGCTCACGAGCTCAGCCCTGCACAGTCACAGGGGATGGGGAAGAGTCAGGGTAACAGTCAATGCACTACGCTGCCTTTTGAAGGCACAGAGTGGGATTTAATTTGTATCTTCTTTTCTGCACCCTGCTTCTCATTGCAGAGAGTCAGAGCGAAGCAGAGAGTAACTAACAAGCAAAATAAAAGCTATGCTGAGAGAGCAGCCCGTTCAGGCCCCTCACACCACATATATGCATGCAGCTGCCTGATGCGTCCATGCCAGTAAAAGCAGTTCCGATCCCAAGTTGCTCATCACTGCATACGAGCTGGAGAGCACCAGGGTGCCAGCAGAGTGGCTTGGGTAAGCGTTACCGGTGCACCAAAACCAACGAAACTAGTCCAGACCAGAACTACTTCTGCTAAGCCAGTATGTGTTTCTGCTGGCAGTCACACATATTTCTTACTGGTGGAACCACACTGATTATAACCTCCAGCCCTTGGGGAACAAAACCATTGCTGGGGTGTTACATTTCCAAGAGCAAAGCCAGCCCTAGAAGGGCTCAGGTCCATCATTTCTCAAAAGATCTCTGGTCGCACACTAAAGTTGTGGCTACAGCAGCCATTTTTCTCACAATGCAGCTAACTCTACGCAGCTTTGTTTTATGATGTGCAACTTCACAGATGAATATTCCACACAGCTTCATGAAGAAAGGTAATACAAGTAGTTCATAGTGTAAAGTGATAAAATGTGTGTTCAGCTGAACGGAACAGAGCAAGATGTCCTGCAGCTCTGACCAGGACCCTGGAAGTGTGAGTACAGTTAGTGGCTTCCTCACAAATTTCCTCTGCAACTGTGTGTCGTGTCTGTGCTCATGTTTACTACCTGTGAAATAGGGCCCATAATATTTCTCAGTTCTACTTCTTTGGTCCTACATGCCCATTTTTGTTGTCACAGGCATACTTCCACTACTGTCTATCTGAGTTCAGTGCATCTGAAGTAGAAATAAACCCTCTTTTTACCCAAAACCTCCATGCACCACTGTAACACCAATTCCTAGTACAATGTGTCAAAAATTCTCTGAATGTTGCAGATGCAGTCTCTTTCTTACCTTCATTTACTTCGTCATTTTCTTTGTCCACTTGTGCTTTCAGAACATAACGTTTTATCAGTCTTTTCATTATTTGCTGCCAGATTAAAACAGTTACATAATCAGGTGAGCATATACAATTAAACACTATTCTCTTTTCTTTCTCAATTATCTCCCTCACATCTATGTGATGAGGATATGGCACTTCCGGACATGGTTTAGCAGGCATGGTGGTGATGGGTTGATAGTTGGACTGGATGATCTTAGAGGTCTTTTCCAACCTTAATGATTCTACGGTTCTATGATCTGTATAAGTGAAAGAATGAACAGCCCCAGATCAAGCAGTTGCCTCGTAGGGGCTTCTTTTGGTGGCATGCTGAGATTCATCACTACAATAAAGCACCTTTCCCATCCAATTACCTCTTATTTACAGAGCACCACAACTTTTTGTAAGGAACAGGACAACAGGAAAATATGTCTAAACACACCTAATTTAGGCTTTAAGTAGCTTCAGAGTAGGTCTACTCTTTGCTAAACTCCATTCACATGTGAAAGGATGTGTAATAGTAAGAGATAAATATTTATCTTTTAAAAAGAAAGAAAAGTTGAGATTTTACAGTATGACAGTGCCATGTCAGCTGTAAAGGATTCAATAAGATTATATCTGTATTTTTATACCATAACTGCCAGGGTTCCTTGTATGTACTAATATTCTTGCACTGTGTTACCATACCTAATCTAATGTAGCTCGTCTAACAGAATTTGCACAGGTGGATTACGTACCCTCAACATTTTCACTAGGGGAACAAGAGCTTCTATTTACTTTTTTATTTCTGAGCTGGAAACAAGACAGGAAGGTAATATCTGACAGACTCCTCTTACTAGAAAGGAGCATTCCCAGCTGTAGATACGCCAAATGTCACATGTCAGATCATGAGAAGAAAGGAAGGGAAAGTAATGCTAACCTAGTCAGCTCAATGCTTTCACATCCCTTCTCCAGAAATCAGTTTTGCATGTTTGCTTCTCACACTTTCCAAACTGAGACATCAAAAGAAAATCTGAGTTTTCTGTGGGCTAGTTTTTAAGCACTTCAAATAATGGGACTTGAACAATAACTGTCTTTTTTCCTCTAGCATCCTGGAGTTTCATGTCTACAGGATTTCTTTATCTGGTGAAGGCAAAATGTGCTTGAAACACAAAATTCTGCTAGTACTTTCACACAGCTCTATTCCTCCAAACAGTGACCACTCTATGTACTTACCTGATAGCGTGTCGGCTGATTGAGAATGCTGTTAAAGCTGTGTGATTCAAAAACTCTGGAGTTCGACTGAGTGAAAAGGTTTAACTAGGAAGAAATAAGACAAAATTAAAATATATTATGAAATTCGCAGTTAGACTTCAGCTCCCTTTTTTTTAACTCAAGACACATCTTGGGGATGTCTCCATAGTCACTTTGTAAGAATATCATTTCCGAAAAACTGACATTGCCTTATTTGATAGGTTTGGAGGTTTTTTTTAAGCACTGATAATTGTAGCCATCCTGTTCACAGCACAGCTTGCACAGCTGAGGAAATAATGTATCATGACTTGGAGGCAGGGATGAGTGGGTAGAGCAAGGAGAGGCTCTCTAAACTTAACAAAGAGCTGTTGTGGATCTGCACTCTTCAGCATACTTTTAACTACAAATACACGCTCAAAACCATTTTGGCTTAGTTCGAAGTAATTTTTCAAAGCACCATTTTCAGGAATAGTGATACATTTAGAAAAAAGGTCACTGTTCAATTATTCAAGGATCACAAAGCCATCAGATCCCAAATAATTCAAGATTATTGTGGCAGTGGGCTAGAAGCAGAAGGGAAAAAACCACCTTCTTGTGGGCAATGAGAAATCAGCTCAGGCACCGGTTTTATTAGGGGGTGTGACAGGATTTATCTTTGTACAGCGTAATACATAGTGTGCCTGCCCAGCCTGACACAGAGGAGGCTGTGGGCTGCCTTTCCCAGAGAAAAATAATCTGGTTTGTTGTTCAAGAAAACTAGCTCCACCTGACCTGTTTCAACAGTGACTCAGACAGGATTTTAGTTCTTTAGTGACTTATATTCTAAGTACAATAGTAACTACTGCTGTATGGTATGTAAGTACTACTGAATGCTTTGTTATAAAAGTGTATCTTAGGGTGCTGAGGTTTCTTTGTTTTGTTTTTTAAACACATCTTCTGTACAGTGACTGGAGACAACTAATGAAGTTCAGGCACTTGCAGCACTAGAGAGCAAAACATCAGCAGTTGGTACCAAAAACGTCCTTGTAGCTAAACTGATTTAAATTGACATTTTTATAAACATGTATCTACTTTCACTGCCTACAGAAAACTGGATAAAATATTTTCTTTACTGAACATTCAGTGCCACTGACAGCTCAGAAGTCCTAGGCTCCAGAAAGATCTTTCAGAAAAGATGACCAGACTTGACGTTTCTGTTAATTTACAGTAAAACAAAGAACAATTATTTTCAAAGTATTGCTTGCAGTCTTTGTAATACACAGGGCATAAAGCCTAAGCTTATTCAAAAAGCCACATATATCCTCTTTAACTCATCCATGCCCCAGTTTGTCGTCAGTAAAACAAGGGGAATTGTTAGCTCATTCTCACGAGGGTGTTGTGACGCTGCATTCCATTAGTATTTGAGAGGAACTTTTAGATACCCAAATTTAGAACATCATGGAACTGCTGAAGATTATTACCAATCCTCCCTCTCTCCTGTTATCTTCTGTTGAAAGCATAGCTTTTGACAGTAGGAAGTGAATATCTTATTGACCACACTTTATCCTTTTCCTGTCCTAGTGAAAGGAAAAGTTTTCTCTCCTTATCCCTCCTCCCCTTCCATTTTGTTTTCACCCTGAACTAAAAGTCTTTCTAATGGAGGCTGAAAGCTTCTTTATCCAATATTTAGGTCATTCCTCGTGGGAATTATTTGCATCTTTGAATACTCAGTTATTTTTGTTTTAACTGTGTTTTTCCAGTCATTGGACCTTGTTGTCCTAAGAAAATTTGTTGCTATTTTTTGGGTTTATGCAGGATGCTTAGGCAATCTGAAATACAGATCTATGTATATAAATGCTTGACTAGTTACCATACTATCATCAGAAGTACAGATTATACCCCAAAACTTAAAGAAAAGCAGAATGCTGGAATGGACACACAAGTTTTCACTGCAATGAAAAGATTTCAGTACCTACCCTAGATTTGGAATTTCCCATTCCCATTTCGATGTCCTTCTGTAACCGTCTCCTCCTGCACTTAGAGAAGTTAATGATCCTCATAATGAAATAGAAAAAAGATTTGGGGCTTGGTACAAGACTGAATGGTGGAGGTAATGTTTTTCCATCATCAAAATACGATAACCAAAGTTTGGAACGAGCAAACTTCCACTCTACATCACTGTCATCCTGTGTTAAGATACAAAAACAAGTATATGCTTTGTTTTTATGAAATGCAAAACTTCTTCCAAATGAAACTCCTTTTAAATATCTACTCTCTGTATTTTTACATAAAACATTTGCGTGCTAGTAAGACTCCCAGTAGTTCTGCAAAAATGTAACCACTTTATCAAGTCTATTTTAACTAAATTTCCGTTGTCTCTTTATGGCAACATCTCACTGATAATACTTAGTCAAAGCATGTGAACCATTTAAGCAAGTGTTGTTTTTGCACTGAGTGAAAGCCAACATATAAATGCCTTGCCATTTACAGTGTTTAAAGTCTTGTTTTTCTCATTGGTCACATGAATTTGGTACTCACACAGGTGATGAAGTATTACCTTCAGGGCAGACGTGGTTTAAAATGGTAGTAGTACTCACAGCTTTTTACATAACCATGAAAAGTACTTCTGATTTATAATGGACTACATAAAATAGCAACTTTGCTGTCATGAAGAAATCGCGTTAAAAACTGACAAAATTATTTTAGCCTAATATATTCTTACTGAAGTATTCCAAGGTTAGATTTGTTTTACTCCGAAGGTGGAAAGTTTGATTATTATAACTAGCTTTCCCCTGCTAAATTCTCTGACATTTCCCAGAAGCCACTGAAAATACTGGAAATGACATATGCATTTATATGCTATGTCTTAGATAATTTTTTTTTTTTCCTGCCAGTGTGGGTGTGTGCCCATGTCTATGTGAATGTAGTACACTCATTGAATAATATCAGAACTCATGGTCTGGAAAACTGGCACTATAAATATGCTTATACTTTCATTTCGGAGACTTGGGAGTTATTTTTAAAACCCAAGTATCTTCTCTACTTTAAAATTTTCAAATTTATTATTAGAGTTGGATGCTAAATACTCTAATTAATTATCTTTAAAAAAGAAGATACTTTGTCATCATAATGAAATTCAAATAAAATTTATCTCGTCTAATAAGCAATGCAGCCAATAAGTTCGTGTGAAATTCAAGTATTCATTCAACTGAGCAGCAACAAGTTTGGCAGATTTGGAGAAATACTGCCACTACATTTTCAGGGCATATGGTAAAGCTCCTAGAATCAAGATTTAATATTGTACCTAAAATGGGAAAAAGCACATATTACAAACACAGCCTGTAAACATTGCGAAGTGTGACTCAGTCACCACAATCTTGAAGATAAGCACCTCCATCATACTCCACGTACAGATTTGTCAAAGATTGAAGAGCACTACATTAAGGAAACATGCAATAAGCATCATAAGGAAACTGGGAATGAACCACTCATGTCTAAAATGGTATACCCAGTAACTTTGTTTTATACTTTACAGCAGTCTTTGTTTGAATATTACTTTAGATTTTAAGATTTCTGGATGGATGATATCTCCTTAGATGCACACACATAGCACAGGATCAACTATTTGTTCAGACCTGTAAGGTTCTGCAACTTGGCTAGGTTGTTAGACAAAGTCAGTCCTAGAAACATGGTATTTTTTGTGATCTCCTTTACTGAGGTAATCTCTTCTCTGTACTTTTACATATCAAGATGCACTCATTGAAATAATTCCTAATAATTCTGTCCTTTTTCAACATAACAAAAGAGAACAACTTGAGAACAGGGCCCACCTCAATTTCTTGATATGAACTGTTGATCATAGCAATCAGCATGTTGAGCAGAACTACCACCATTGTTACATTGTATATGCCATAAAGAACATAACCAATGTTCTCTATGAACTTATGATCATATTTGAGGACAACAGAGGTTACTTCAGACAAGCCAAATATTGACCAAAATAAGGTCTTGAAACTTTCTTCCACTCTGTAGGAAAAAAAGAAGGCGGCATTATTACTAACTACACAAATAAATGTGTAAGTTGTCCTTACAGCAAGTGATAAACAATGTCAAGTAATTTGTGTGTGAACCAGGTTTGTGGAGCACTGATCAAAACAACAAACATGCAAGAAAATATTTTTCACAGTGTGTTGCATTTCTCCACAGTGCTCCACCTATCCATCATAGAAAACATAGTTGTAGCAATACATGCAAAACAACAGTCCAGGAATTGGAGAGGTATTATATTTCCATGTTTTGAGATGAAGCATCTTCTCATCTCATTATTTTGCAGTCTAACTCTGCAGGAAGCAGACCTTCCCTGTCCTAATAAAACTAAAAATGGGGCTGATGGGAAGGAAACTGCAGCACTCCTTTCAAGAACTTCTGATTAAGCCTTCCATTAGCGAGGGTGCACTCAGAAGTGGGTAGCAGCAGGTTTAGCAACAAAACCATCCAACCAAACAGATTTCATGGGATTTGTTCAGGACTTGTTGAAATCAGTAGGAGCCAGGCACTTCAACAGCAGGCAGGCACCTAGATACCCTTAAGGCTCTGGGTCCAGGACCCACTGCCTCTGGTTTTGTCTCCATCCCATGGTCAGGGTGATTCCCGAGGAACTGAGCTGCCAGGGGCTCTCAGACAGCTTCCAGGCAGCTCTCCAAGCCTTCAGTGGCTTTGAGAGTGGATCCTCTTCAAGCTTTCCTCCTCATGCCGCCATTCCTCTTTCCACTCTGGAAGTCAGGCAGTCAGGACACAGCTCACTGCAAAGTTCTATCCTGTCTCACTGAGAGGTGGGCTAATGAACGCAAGCCAAGAGATCCTGATATTCAATAAGGATTTTGATGTGCCTTCCATTATACCCTACAGAATTTACTGGAAATGATGACTTCCTTCTGTGCTGCCAAAAAGTGAACCAACAGACAGCTATATTTTAGTAAGTATAACTGAAATACCCCAGTACACATATCTTGAATTACCTGTTTTAACACTAATGAATAATTTTTAAATGCAAATAATATATGACTGGATGTATAGTCTAGTAAAATAATACCACTGTTTAAGAAATGAATATGAATGAGCATTCAAATAGTATGCATGCTAGACACCTGATCAAATACTGTAACAAAAGTATCTTTATGTTTCATTATTTATCTAAAGAAAAGACAATGAGTAAGAATAAATGCAAAAATCAGGCTCAAATCATGGAGAAGTCATGGAAACAACTACATAAAAATATAGCAGTTTTTACAGAAGTCACGTCTCCTGTAGAAAGATGAGAGAAAAGGAAAAGTTCTGAATTTCACCATCCTGTGGAAATACCTCTTGTTTGGAATGTCCTAAACATTTACCACTTCCAGCATCACCTTGTTTCAGGAAGTGAAAAAAACAAGCAAACAAAAAATAACTTTGGAGATCATAGCAATCTCATTGCATGAAGAGAGACTTACAACCACCATTGTTCGATACTCATGTGACTCATAATAAGCAGTTATCATGTAGATTGTGAACCTGGATCCAGAAGAGCCCAATGCAGTGTATAGATTTGTTTCAGGACTGGTCTAAGAGAGAAACATGCTGTCTACAGAATCACTATCTCTGTCTCTGCTTCTTGACAAATTAAAATTATTTGGAGGCCTACTATTGACACCTAGGCTAAATCTCTCTGTGTATCAATTTCCCAGTTGCTTTGGGAAAATGTCCTTCAGAAGAAATCAGCTAATATTTTCTTGCAACTGGTTGTCCACAAGTCTGTGTGATTAACATAATATACAGGTAAAATTATTTTAGACTGCAGTGAAAGCTTCTGTTATACAAATAGGAAAGAATCAGTCTTTTGTATTTGGCTTTCTCAGGTTTTGAGACAGCCAACTTCTTACTGACTTCAGCTGTATATTCAGTTTTATTTTAATGCTGGGAGACAGCATACAATATCTCACAGACTTTGTTACCTTAGTGAAAAACTGAAAGTTTCATACTGGCTTTTTTCTTAAATATAACTTCATACTTACGTTGTAAAGGCTGGGTTTAGTTTAGCTCCAAGGTAGTAGGAATACAGTATGAACATTCCAATCATAAATGCAAGAAATACCATAATAAAAAGGACCATAAACTTGAAGATGTCCTTAACAGTCCTTCCAAGCGAAATCTGCAAGGGCCCAAAACTCTCATTTGCAGGCAGGATATATGCAATCCGAGAAAAGCTAAGAACAACAGCAATTGCATAAAGGCCTTCAGATATTATCTGCGGATCAGATGGGAGCCATTTATCTCTGGCTGGAAGATATGAAATACAGGAGTAAATATAAGGAGTTACTCATTTATCACAATGTTTAAAAATAAAGTTTGATAGGATTTTCCATAAACATGACTGAATTTAGTTGAGACAAATATTTGGAGAGCCTAGTAGTTCCTACTCTATTCCTATTTAAGTCACAAAGGATGAATATAAGTTACAGTACCTTTTGCTTGAAGAAAAACTATACTGGAAGAAACATGACATACTCTTCTACAGTTTGCATTTTAACCTAAACTACGTAACAAAAATAATTCCTATTGCTTTTCTTAACAAGACTGTATTATTAACTATCTTAATAAGCACTATGCTAAAGCCAGAAATTTATTCATATGTTGTATTTTATTGATGGGAAGTTAACAGTGTTGGTTGATCAAGAATTTCATTTGTTAATCACACCAAGCTCTTGCCATTGTTACAAGTTCAGGATATAACCTAGTTCCTATTGAAATCACGACGATTTTTGCCATGTACTTCAACGGAAGTAGGATTGTGGGTTTTCCACACAATACGCACAGAAACAATTGAGTTATATATAAATTCATAAATTGTTTATTACATGATTTAATGCACCATCTTAGCCAAATACCACTGAATTAAAATGTGTTTTATAGCAAAATACCATGTGTTTCTAAATGTGTATTTATATATGTAAAAATTCACATTGATTATATAGCAGTTAATGTAAACAACAAAACCGAGTCTGTTATTGCAGTATATTGAAGTTGATAAACTATATGCTAAAATAAACCATCAGCAAATACAGCTTCGCTGGTATTTCAAATAGAGATTCATCACACCTATAATTACAATTTCTGCACTGCAGTAACTGTTTTGCATTTTTATTCTATTTGAGCAAATCTTTACTGGGTCCAGCATCCTTCCTTTATCATGAAATGTTGACAGATCTTTATGAGCATGAATGACTGCATCAAACAACTGAACCAAACCAAGAAAAAAAAAATCACATAAATTTTTTATCAGTTGTGCATTAAGTCAAAATACAGCTTGCAAATATTTAAAATCAAGAGGGTCAAATTTAGCTCTAGGATAAACAGGTACAACAAAATTATGGACAGCTACATTTGAACTGATTTTGTCCTTATGCCTATTGTTTGGTTTTAATATATTGGCAAACTTATTTGCCAAATTAGCGTTATAACAACTATTGTTTAAATAGCATAGAAACAAATATATTGAGGCAGAAATGGGTAGACCATGCTATGAACACAAACACATGGAAGTACTCATTTTAAGGCTTTGAAATGCCAGTGCCTCCTACCAGTTTTTCTATATTCAGGTCTGTGCTGCAGGGAAGTTAAACTCACCATAAGTAAAATACTCTATTTCTGGAGGAAGTGTGACCTCAGAGAGGTCACTCTCCTCAATGTAGTTGTCCACATATTGTTGTGCTTTTGTGGCCTGCAGGAAGGCCAGAAGCCTCGCTGTGAAAGCAGCAATGAAAATGGACAGCATCCCAAAATCCAAAACATTCCATAACTGCAAAATATATTCCCTGGGTCCTTCCAGCCACAGCTCTTTGCATTCTGACCACATCATACCTGCAACAACAAATGAAAAAGAACATAGCAACGTTGGCCAAATTCTTCTCATTTAAACTCTTTGCATTCACCCGTTTCCTGAAACCACGTGGTACAAGTGGAGCAAAAATTCACTTATTTACAGTGTCACAGCATCATCATACACCTTGAGTAAGGCTCTCTTGGTTTCATCAGGGTTTATCAAATGGCAAGGTATTAACTGATATGCAGGGATAAAGCTCAGACATCTCCACATAGGGTAGTGTAGAGCCATGACTTTACAGTGAAAGTAGTGTGGACTAACAACCTAACAGTACGCTATACTTCTAAAGATGTAAAAATGTTAAAGGTGGGAAAAAGAACTCCTCTCATTTCCTTACAATTTACATTCATAAAACACTTCTGAATCAGAAGGATTAATTTTTACAGAGGAGCACAACTACCCAACTACACAGATGACCAAATATAAAGGGCACAATTATGCTACTGGCTCTCCACTTTACAGAATAAGATGCTTTTCAGCATAGAAAGTGGAATTAGGCTATGTGTAACGTAGTTTTCTTACTCAAACTTCTCCTCAGAAATCCATTTACATGGATTTAATCCACATCACAGCCTCATCGTAACCTTGAGATGTAGCTGTTGGGAATCAAGACTTTTTCTTACTTCAGAAAGTTTCTTAGGCAAAAAAAAGTAACACAAAACCACAACCCCGCAACTTTTTGTCTTGTTTCCCTTGCCGCGTAATTCAGCGGGGGTACTGCTGCCATCCAGCCATACGCACTGCAGCCATGCACTGGATTGCCTTGAGGCTGGTTGTCTCTGTGTGCCCAAGAAATTTCTCACAGTGACTGAGTCCTGAAGATCACCAAAATCTCAGTCCTTGCCTTCTGTCAAATAAAGAAGCTGCTCCAGACGAGTATATGCTGGGACTACCAAAAGGCAGCATACAAGGGATATACATCTCCCTACCCTAACAGAGTTTAAGACAAAGCAGTGCTTAAATCGGGAGATGGAGGGGGGGGGATTCAAAAGGCAGAGCGAGGCACCTTCATGTAGCAGCTGCAGTAACACCTCCACAGCCTGTGAAAGCTGAGAATGCTGCATTATCATGTGGCTAACTGACATTTTGCTACCTAAAGCACCTGACTTAGATGAAATGCTAGAAGATAGCATTTTCTGCCACACAGAGTTTCAAACAGGCTGACAGCTGATCGGGTTTTGTGAATAAAAAAAACAAAAAACTCTGAGTAATGGGAACTGACTCATTTAGCCCCTTGATATTGGTAGGAACTGCGATTTCCCCAAGTGCTACCTGGGCAGCAATGGCACATACGCACTGCTGTGCCGTGTTAGCACCAAGCAGTAGGAACTCCTGACCTTCTGGCACGGGCAGCAGCGTAGGCTGCCTGATACTATTTAAGAAAACCACTTCAGTAAAGTATAATTTCTGTGGTGTTCTCTTCAGCAAACCTGCACTCCTGTTACAAACACCAGAATTACCGAACAGTGCAACAAATCAGCAAACAAAATTTTACCCCATGCTGCAAGAGGGGGGGCAGCACAGAGACGCTCTGACGCTCTCACCGGTTCTAATGCGCAGTTATCTGCCCTAAGGGTTTATTCCAACTGTACAGCAGCTGCAGCAAAGGTTTGGGACCTGGGCTTCTCTCCTTTCTTTTAGAATTTGTATCCGCAGGAAAACAGTTAATGCAAAGATGAAGGGGCAATATACCTACCAAGTACCCATACCATGATCAGCATTTCTGTCCAGGTGAACTGAGTAGTCTTCACCCTGAAGATCTGCTTAGGGTAGTCAGTAACAGTGACATTCGGTAGCGTTGTTATACCTTCAAATCTGTCTGAAGCATTGAACACCAGCAGGCCTAAGAAAATAATGAAGGATGCTGCATGTGCCACAAATTTCATAAACGGGCTTCGAAGAATTCTTCCAAGCTGCAAAGGCAGAATGAGAGCAGTCTCTCAGTTTTCTCAAAGAAACAAACTTTTTCATCAGGCATTCCAGAAGCATGAACGGGCACTCAGAGCTCAGGACAGTCTGAAACCTCATTTTTAAAGGATGCTCTTCCAAGTGTGCTGAACTGTGACGCTTTACCATTTCAGACAAGTTTCCCAAAGGCAGCCTCATGGATTATGTTGTCCTGCTAGTAAGTGTTCATGTTATTCCATAAACTCTAGATGGCAATGTTTGAGGGGAAACGCCCCAAGGAATTACAAACATACAAAGACTGTGACCAGAAAGAGCTTGATCTAATGCCCACAGATACCAACTGGGGGGCGGAAGCAAGCCCATGGAAAAGAAATAAATAAAATCTCCAAGTAGCAATATGGTTTCCCTATCAACAAGAGCATCCTATTAGCTTGTCTATGACTATAGTTCTAGGAAAAATTACAGGCTCATCTTCTCATCTCTGGCTACTGTATTCCATCCACAGAGTATACATTCAGAGCTCTAAGTGCCACATAAATAACATGTGTTTACTAAAAATAATTATTGTTCCATCACAATGGATTAAGAAGGACAAGATCACAAATATCACTATTTTCAAATAAATTCAGCAGATTTCATTCACATCTGCACCTGGTAGGACAAAACAGCAACAGCAGAGGCAGTCTGCCTGCACCAGAAGAGAGGACTGGTTGCCTGTAGAAGACCACACTGGAAAGACCAATGGGACTGTCACTGTTACTCAGTGTGAAAAAGAAGAGTCTGTGATCCCATCAGCAGGTGCCATAACAACACTCTTTGGAAATCTCTTAGGGGGAATGTACACTTAGGTTTACTTGTCCTTCCCTGCCTATTTCCCTTTGGGTGGAGTATTACCTTTGGAGTACACCTCCTCTCTGTGGCCTGAGAGGGACAATGCTTGTCCCATCTTTGCACAAGGTGTGTGAAAAGGTAGCTGCTAGACAGTCATCTTCATCTTAGCTGCTGTACATTTCTTCAAGCCAAAGGTCTCCTGCCTCCTTCAGTACAACAGAACAATATACTGCTCCGCACATAATGCCTGACCTTTATTAATGTTAATATACAGTTCTAATGTGATAAACTATCACATATATCACCAATATTAAGCAATATTCAAAAATACCCTGTGAAGAGCTGCATTATCAGAAGTACCATATAAGAAGAGAAAAACAAGTTCAGCAGATGGGGAACTGGAAGTAGCTTTCTTATATCAAGCAATGGTTTTCCTGAAACTGGGGTCAGCTACTCTGAACTGAGCAGACCAGCACACACTAAATAGCATTTAGTACCTGTGCAAACAATCTCAGGTTCCCTTCCTGCTCCTGACCTTTAGAAAGCATTTTGAAATTACAGTCTCAAACAACTGATCTGAATGTACAGTACTTTTATTTGACATGAGCACTAGGAAAAATGTCAGGTGTTTCTGGTACTGGGAATTAAAGCTCAAGGACAAATGTCACTTTTCCGTATTAGACACCAGCTAAAAATATATAATACATTTCTACAATATGGAGCTGTGAGTGAGGAATATCTTTACTACAGATATTCAGGGAAAGTGACATTTCAGAGAATAATGACAGTAACAACTGTACTATTTGCATAAAGGTTTGTCTCTAAAGTAAATAAATATTTAACCCAAGGAAAACATCAGGTTCCCTTCAAATATGCAAGAGATGAACAAAATTTTATCCTTTTTGAGGTGAACTACAAGAGCGAAATATAAATGAGTGAAACTCGCATTTCTTTGCTGTATACTTGTTAAGGAAATAAAATTGAAAGACCACATTCAACACTGATGTAAATTTACATAAGAATTTTTAAAAAGTTAATGTAACGGAGTCTTCCAATTTACCAAAGATCTATCAGTATGTTTCATTTGCAGACAATTCACTTGCCACAGACCATAAGCATTTCAAAGAAACTGCTGTTATTTTCATTGTGAGATCATCAGGAAAGCTGGAAGCACCCATATATTTTCATATCATTTTAAAGAGGTAAGAGTTTACAGTTGCACTCTTCTACAAATATACCCCACCACGTGGTTGGAATGCTGTGTTTAATTTAATTTCTGCTCTGTGGTTCACCAGGTAAACAGACCTCCTAGAGCAGGGATAACAAATAATTTACTTAAGATTAAGTTCTGCATCAGTGAAGACAACAGATGTTCTGCTAATGGTTTATATGGGAACAGCATCAGATCTTTAGATGCCATCAGAGGAGACCTAATACAGAATGAGTGGTGACTTTCAAAAAATCCATGTTACTAATACAAATACAATCACATAGCAGAAATTGTGAGGTGAGCACGATCCATGGAAATTTTTAAAAAAAGAAAAAAAAAGCTCCCAGAGAAGGTTTTTTTTTTTTTCGATCCTTAAACTTCACAATAATTTATTTTCATGCTTCATCACTGCGGTCCCATCCTTCCAGGGCAAATAAAACAAATAGCATCTTTTGGCTTAAGACTAGAGATTACTAAAAATATAATTAATTAGTCAAAATTTGGAAGAAGCAGAATTAGAGGAACAGTACTGCATTTTGAATGCCAGAAATTGAAAAACAGCTCCCAGAATAGTACAAGATACATAATTTATAAAATTCAGTACCCTGCTACATGGTGCAATCCAATAACCAATGGCTAGAAATGGAAGGCCCAATGCCACAACCAGCACAACCAGACACTTGATAGCTATGGTCTGCTCCCGTAATCCTGAGAGATTTTCATACCAGATAGTCAGTAGCTGTTGCTGACAGTTTGGATGGGCCACAAACTGTAAAGAAAAAGAAAGAAAACCAAGACATATTATAATTTATAAGAAGAGTTATAGAACTGCTACACACATAATCATGATCACCTTAAATATCTGGTGTTAATTTAGACTTTAAGAATCATGGGGTTTTTTTCCATTCCTTTGAGATAATGGTTAATAAAAAAGGAAGAAACACTTTGGGCTCAAGGTTGTGCATGTTGGCAGCCATTGCTGATAGAAGCCTTTTATGCGCTATTAGAACAGCTTTGCATACCCAACTGGATCCTGTCAGAGTTGAACCTCAGCCCTAACTTCCAACAATTTCTAAGCAAGTCAAGCTGATCCAAGGTACATGCAGAATTTCCACGTGCTGGTCTGACCATAATCCACTGTTAGCCCCTCCCCTTTCTGCACATGCTCTTCACAGACCACCTCAAACATCATTGCCATTTGATTTGGTTCTTTGACAAAGGCTCCAAATACCTCCATAACCATCTATACATTTTCAGTCTAAAACTTGCTGAGACAAGATATAAATGAAGCAAAAGTACAGCACAGAATTTTAAACCTCACCAGAACACAGAGATGAATATTGAAAGAGTTTCTTATCTCTTACTACTATCAATGGTGCTAGCTATCACCACTAGTTGGATATACTTGGGATCTTAAAAATAATCAAAAGCCGCTTACTACAAACACATTTTTATGTTTTCTGGAAAATAAAATTTAGCATTTGGTAATACAAGGAAATTCCATTTTGTGAACAGGATGAAAAGGTGACTTTATGGTTTTGATGATGCTCTAAAGACTCTGCAATAGATTGTATTTTGCTGTACAGTTTTGTATTTTCTCTAGGTTCATGCCTTTGATACTATCTCAGCTGAAAAATATTACATCCTAAAATTTGACAGTGTTCAAAAATAACTTTTCCTTTTTTACTATTTTAATATTTTAAAGGACCCTGACTGTATGGGCTGTTATCACTATACAGTCTTATGCTATTCTTTGTGTTTTAAGGAGTTGTTAATAGCTTAACAACACACTGCAGGAGGCTCAAATAAGACCTGAGATGTATATTTAACTAAAGATATAAACATTTCAGTGATTTCTGAGCAAGATATTTTTATTCTTAGTGAATTCTTTTATGAGATGTTAATCTTTGCTGATTAGTTTACATTATTATTTATCAATATTAAGTATGTGCTCATTTATTTCTATAGCAGGATGACTAAAATGTATCAAACACAACAGAGGAAACCACAAGAGCAGATGCATACAAATACCCGAATAAATACAATTTCTGATAAAATGACCAAAAAGTTGACACTTTCAAATCTGAGCATTTAGTTTTATAAGATAATATTCAGGCATTTAAACAAGAATGTCCTGATTGTCAGCAGCCTAAGCATACACAGATACCACTGAATACCAATTCATTCATTGAATGTCAGGCCATTTTTTGAATGTTCAACCCTACATCCAGATTTTTGGTACTTACTTTTCTTGCACCCAGACACAGGCACGTGAAAGATGATTTTGGAATATATTTGCTCTCTTTTGAGCTAACTCTGATGCCCGCTGAAGTCAATGTAAAATTTCAGCTGACCTTAACTAAGCAAAGCCAAGACATCCTCAAGGACTTTTGTAACAAAAAGTGCTTTAAAACAGGGGGAAGGAAGCCAGACAAACATCAAGACAAAGAAATAAGGCATCAAGTGAATTTATCGTGATCTAGTCATGAAGAGACAGGTATGTGGAAAAACAGGCTTAGGATTAATGCTCAACTTCTCCTCAAACAGTTATTACAACACAAACTTGGTCTCCTGAGCCTTTTGATTAAGTTTCATTTCTCCCTAGCTTCCACAAATTCTTCCTTAAGTGGCACGAAATTGAAAGGGAGCAGAGATTGAAACGTTAAGATACTAAACTGGCACGTATTAAGGATCTAGTACCCACTAAAGAAGAAAAAAAAGAAAATAGTCAACTTCCATCTTTCTCCTATGTAGCAAACACATGCAGCTGTTATTTTCCTAGCTTCACTAAGGTTTCACTACGTTCACAGGGAAAGGGAATGATTCCCAAATTAATTATGGAATGATATAACAAGCTGCTGCCAACAACTGCATTTGTTTAGATATGCCTTAAGTTTTATTTTACTAAAATCACTTTTGGTTGAGTTTGTTGAACAGTGAGCACTGTTGTATCTCTTTAGGATGAAGCAATGTGGACAGAGGAGACTGTGCTGCCACTCCATCAGAAGCATGTTAGGTAACCAGGAGTATGTAGCCCATGTTAGAATCAGAGAATGCTTTGGGTTGGAAGGGACCTTTAGAAGTCATCTAGCCCAACCCCCCTGTAGTGAGCAGGGACATCTTCAACTAGACCAGGTTGCTCAGAGCCCCATTCAACCCGGCCTTGAATGATTCCAGGGATGGGGCCTCCACCACCTCTCTGGGCAACCTATTCCAGTGTTTCACCACCCTCATTGTAAAAAAATTCTTCCTAGTCTAGTCTTTCCTTCTGTCTAGTCTAAATCTACCCTCCCTTCGTTTAAAGCCATTGTTCCTTGTCCTGTCACAACAAGCTCTGCTGAAAATATTTTCCCCATCTTTCCTGTAGGCCCCCTTCAGGTACTGGAAGGCTGCTATAAGGTCTCCCCAGAGCCTTCTCTTCTCCAGGCTGAACAGCCCCAGCTCTCTCAGCCTTTCCTCACAGGAGAGGTGCTCCAGCCCTCAAATCATCTTTGTGGCCCTCCTCTGGCCCTGCTCCAACAGATCCATGTCTTCCTTGTGCTGAGGGCTTCAGAGCTGGATGCAGTACTCCAGGTGGGGTCTCACCAGAGCAGAGGGGCAGATTCACCTCCCTTGACCTACTGGCCACGCTTCTCTTGATGCAGCCCAGAATACAGTTGGCCTTCATGGGCTACGAGCACACATTGGTGGCTCATGTCCAGCTTTTCGTCCACCAGTACCCCCAAGTCTTTCCCAGCAGGGCTACTCTCAAGCCCTTCATTCCCCAGCCTGTATTGATAGTAGGGTTTGCCCCGACCCAGATGCAGGACCTTGCACTTGGCCTTGTTGAACCTCATGAGGTTCACAAAGGCCCAGTTCTTGAGCCTGTCCATGTCCCTCTGGATAGCATCCTGTTCTTCTGGTGTGTCAGCTGCACCACTCAGCTTGGTATCATCTGCAAACTTGCTGAGGGTGCACTCAATCTTGCTGTCTAAGTCATGATGAAAATGTTAAACAACACCAGTCCCAATATGGAATCCTGAGGGACACCACTTGTCACCGGTGTCCATTTGGACATCGAGCCATTGACCACTACCCTCTGGCTGCCACCTTCCAACCAATTCTTCATCCACCAAACAGTCCACCCATCAAATCCATATTTTTCCAATTTAAAGAGATGGATGTTGTGAGGGACTGTGTCGAAGGCTTTACAGAAGTCCAGACAGATCACATCCATATCTCTTCCCTTGTCAGCCAATATAGTCACGCCATCACAGAAAGCCACTAGGTTGGTCAGGTAGGACTTGCCCTTGGTGAAGCCATGCTGGCTGTCTCAAAACACCTCCCTGTCCTCCATGTGCCTTAGCAGAGCTTCTATGAGGATCTGTTCCATGATCTTCCCAGGCACAGAGGTGTGGCTGATGGGTCGGTAGTTCCCAGGGTGCTCTTTCCTCCCGTTTAAAAATGGGCACAATGCTTCCCTTCCTTCAGTCACCAGGGACTTAGCCTGACTGTTGGGTGCTGCTACTGAAGACATATAAGCGGTGGGAGGGAAGAAGAATTCTATAGCCCCCTGTGTTCTTTGCCCATTATATTTAAATTTCTGGCTAAGTCCATTTCTAAAGTGTTACTATACTTATCATTCTTGCTATTACTATTATACCATGTCCTGTGAGACGGCCACACCACAAGAGCATGTGGGGACATCAGTTTAGCACAAGAGTAAACAGCCTAGTTATCACAGCAATTTGAAGACATCTGGTAATACACTTGTCACATTGTTTGACAATAACTAGTAAATCTGAGTAAATAATGTTAGGCAGTTTCACAAAAAGAATATGAAAACAATTCTGATAACTGATAATCTGTGTTGGATTAAGAGTGAGACTTCACTTGAGTTGCTTATACTTTCAAAAAAATTACTGTAAACATTGGATATCCATTTTATTATCCTTTGTACTCTGTGGAGATCATAATGTACTATATACACTCTTGTTTGGCAGGTCCTGCCCTCAAAACTCCATTTATATTCCAAATCTCATTAAAAAGTGCATACAGTAGTACAACAGGGCAGACTTCTTAAAAAAAAAAAAAATTTAAGTCATTGTCAATGAAAAATGAGAACCTTAAAACTCTCAAGAGGAGGAATCTGAAGCTGTTACATGAAGTTTAAAAAGGGAAGCAATCTTCATATTTTATCTACTTTGCTCTAAAACAAAAGTCCTAAAGTATTTTGGTGTGTGACTCATTAATCAGTTAGATCACATGTTAATGCAGTCTGTACCTATAGTGGAATGGCCAACAAATAAATTAAAAGATTTTAAAGGTCTTTCAAGAAATTAATATCAGCTTGAACTATGTTTGTATTCCTTTTATTAGTCTGTCACCTCTGAAGCTAGTGCACCATAAAAACTGCCAGCCTGGCCCATTTGAAAAAAAGAGACTGGGTTTTGTGTGTTTGTGCATTGACACATGCCCCCGGCCTCTTCTTTTCTTTTCTCTTTTGCATAGACGAATTTCATTCTGAACTCAGGACCATCAAGGGACAAATCCCACACTAGATTAACTGTGGCCAAAGACAAATAATTATTTCAAATTACAAAGACATTTTTAAAAAGCAGGCGTAAAATTGTAGGAAGGGGAGAGAGAAGAAACACCCGCATCATTCCTCCTATTACCAGAGGGAATGGGAAGAAACAGCAAAGGAGCTTTAAGGGAGCTCACCTAGGGCTATGAATCAGCCACGGGCCCTCTTGCATCCCATCCAGAGCTGTGTGCTGGTTTATTCCTCCTGGTCTATCAACATTTTGATCTGACACTAAGAAGAGATCTGCCTGCGCTACAATTTTCCCCAGAAAAGGGAGGACTTGGTGAAGAAGATGCCAATGGTTATGGCAAGTTCTCTGGCAGCAAGTCTAAGGGCTCTCAAGAAGCTCTCAGCAACTTAATTTAACTGTTGGCAGCTGCACAACATGCACCACTTCCAATCAGAGCAACTCCTGTCACTTCTCCCATCTGTAAAAGCTCTGAAATTCATCCTTCTCTCCAGCTCTGCTGAAATATTTGAATTTATTTATTTTGTTGGTTTTATTTTCAGCAATGGCAAACTCTTCTATGTTTTTTTCCCCCCCGTACATCTGTCTCCCCCCCAGCTTCATCTTCTCTGAGGACAATAGATTCCTATCATATGTCACCTACCAATCACATACAAAGAGAATTTTGAATTTTCTTTATTACCTGTCAATAAAAAACTTTAGTGTTTGAAAATTAAATCCTATGATTTTGCTCAAAATCTTACTGATTTCACCTGGAAATTCCATTCTGATTTTTATCTGAGCAAGAACTGCAGAACTTGGCCCAGAGTCAGCAACTTCTCTGAAATTTTGTTCGCAATCTAAAGACAGAGTTAAGATACAATACTAAAAGCACTACCTCAGCAGCAATTCAGTATACAGAGCAAGACTGCTTGTTCTAACTATTTTTTCTTGGTTTTTTAAATTCCCTTAGTGCTTCACTATTGAGGCTCCAGTTTCAGCCTGAACCTTAGCTTCAAAATCATATCCTGTTTACAAGATGGGCTACACTTTAATGCAGTACCTAGGGTATTAAGTGCAAGAGTTTAATTACTAATAGAATTCAAAAGTCTGTTTCCCTAGCAGTGAACTTCTAAGCACATTAACGCACTTGTCATATGCTTTTTCCTAGCTCTCCTCCCTCTGAAAAGGGCATACAGCTCATTAACCATTTCATGGACGTGCATTTCTGTTTGGCTGTACTAGCTGTCTTACAACAGTGAACTGACCTTAATGTAGCTGACCCAGAAGCATAGCTAGAAATACTGAAAGCTCAGAAACATAAGCCTTGTCTGCTTCCTACAGTCCAGGGTTGAAAGCATCCCATGTGGAGTTCCCACATCTGAATCTGTTCTACAGTCAGAATATCGCTATGATCTGTCACAGCTGTAATGGAGCCAATCCCAGCATCAAAGGACCACCATTGCAGAGACATTTCCTGGCTCAATCCTTGTCATGCACCCTGTAATGGCCATGTACAGGGAACAGCACATACAGTACAGGGAACAGCACAGGTATGAATATGCTAACAACTCTGCATCATCTATTTATATCCTTCCATCAAGATCATTAGTCTTGTAGGTGCTGAACTGTATTTGTCACAAATTGGAGTCAAAATCTTGAATTTATCTGCAAATAATTAATCTCTTGCAAGAGAACAAGTTTGCCTCATGGAATTGTCTTTTTTGCACTATGTAGGTTTTTGTTGTTTTTAACAGACCTGTGCAGCCCTTTGCTCAGAAATTGATTTCATCAGTGACAATGACCTCTTAGAAGAAAACCACAGTTTTCTCCAAGAAGGCCGAGACACAAGTCTCAGCACAGGTTTGGTGAAAGTAATATGCAACAGCACAGAGAATTCCTATGTTATCTAGATATGATGACATGCTTATTTACTTTGGAAGAATTCCTATGTTATCTAGATATGATAAGATGCTTACATACTTTGAGTCTTTCCATATTCCATTCTGCATTTATCTGCTGTAGACCAATTCTGTATTAGAAACAATGATTTGCTTTTTGGGATCTGTGTTTACAATTTTTGTTAAGCATCTTTTGGAGACATAATAAACACCAATATTTCCCAGTTGTTCTGGCAGGTTGCTTACAATACATTTTATATGGCAGATTGGCTCAACAGGTGGCCCCAGAATACAGTGTTATTTATTCTGAAAGATACAAGACTTCTCGCAGAGATGATGAAACTATAATGGTTGTTAAGAATGGAAATGATGCTAACCATGTAAATAGGTAGCTGTAAATAATACATAGGCATTGCTGTATTTCTTGAGTCCTCTCGCAGTAGGACAAAGTATTAACAATTTTCTGTGCTAGGGTAGTGGGATCTTGAAGACAAAAACATAGTGGAAAACTGCTACAATAAATGGATATGCATCATGTCAAATGTGTGATACACAGCTCCATTTTTCAACACACAACATTCATTCACAAAATAACTGTTGATTAAAAATTGCTTTGAGAAAGACATCAAGTGAAAACACATTGCATTTTACAAAACGCCTATAAATACAGGTGCAAAGATGAAGAACCGAAATGAACTAACTGCCACAAATATATTCCATACATATTCAGGACTGAATTTTAAAATATTTTTTAAAGGAACACATACAGTGAATCATGTAGAATTTCTCACTGCAACCCACACAGCTGCAGAGGTGCCATTTGATTTACTGTTATTTACTGTCATATTTTAAAATAAATTTAAAAATAATATACTTAATGAAAACTTAGATGCTCTCTTTTTCTTTTTCAGAAAGACCTATGTGTTGATAGGAACACTAGTAGAAAGCTGCAAGACTTACTTCCCAGAATTTACTTTCCTGATTAAGTTACTTAAGGTAGAAAGCAAAGGTAGTAAAAAGAAATAACGAATGAACCAGTACTTTTCATCGGTTGAAACCAACACTTTCACAAATACAGCCTTCTTTTTGGATCAGATATTATCACACAGACTGGCAGGAAGACATCCTTACTTTCATCAAGTGCAAATCTGGCTCCACTGAAATCTCTTCTTTTGGCTTAATCAGGAGAAAGATCTGACCAACTGTGTATAACCGTGCTAGCACAGCTGATTTACGTTATTAAAATCTCCTGCCAGTTCTCAGCTGTGGAAAGTAGATTAAACTAAACTCCTTCACTGTAGTCCCTTTCTGCCAGCTTCTGCCTTGTGAGAATCTTGATTACACACACTATGTCTCAGTAATGCATCTGACCACTGGTGCATAACGCCTGTGGAATAATGAGATGACACTACCTACATTCCTATTACACTGTCTGAAAGCACTGGCTATGAGGGGTTACCTTTTTGACTTCATACTTAATGGCCAGCTTCACACGGCTCAGCGATGCTCTGTGTCTCTGTGCTTCAACTGGCTCAGAATTCAAATCCCCATTCAGAATGGCCTCCACTTCTTCCGAGTCTCGGCAGAGATCAAGAACACCAACCACAAAATCCTTGCACTGCATAGACAGCTTGCGATAGTCATTCTGAAACAGAAGGGTTAGAGAAAATGGCCCATGACAAACACGCTTAAGAGTCAACAGCAAGGAAAAAAGAACCTGTACAAGTTGCTAAAAATTAACAGTGTGTGACTTTTATACAGTATGACAAGTTAAGAGTGTATCAGATATTACAGAGCTCTTGTATAGCTCAATCATTTCTTCTCCACACAAGGTAGCCACTTCAACAGAAGATGATGACAGCTGTTTAACAGCGCATGAGAACATTACAGAACAGCATGATAGAAGTAACCCAGATAGGCAGCAAGGGGAAGTTCAACGGACAAATAAGAATTGCACAAACAAACCAGGACCAGAACTCTTGAAATACTAACCTCACCCTCGCAAAAACTTTGCAGACAATTAATGAAGTAATTCTTACAAGGTTGTCTCCCAGGCTATGAATATATTTCTGCTCTTTCTACACTGCTGAAAAGGTTGCTTGCTCTTCACTTTGATGTATACTGTATTTACCTTCCCCCTCTTTTTCGCCCCCCCCCTGCTTCCCACTTACCCTTGGAACACTTCACACCCAACAATGTGTACAGTGGGTTACAAAGTAACTGCATAGAATAACTGTGTCATGAACACGGACATCAGTGTTGTGGGAAAAATACCTCAAATTTACTGTATAGGCAACACAGAAACCAGCTCCTTCAAAGGACAGTTCAAAGATACTCGGCTCCTGAGCCATTCTCTAAGAGATGACCTTTCCACTGACAACACAGCTGAACTTCACAAAGATGTTTCTGAAAATCTCCACCCTTTTATTTAAGAGGTCTGTCCACCTTTCCCTTCCTCCACCTCTCCACTTCCTTGTCTGTATCTCTCACAAACCATTTCTTTTCCAAAAATGGTCTATTACTTTAATCTCAGTCTTGCTTGTTCTCCCTCCATCAGCTTTCCCTTCCATTACAGCTGGAGTCAACGGCTCTGCTTGCGTTATGTTCTGAAAGTACATAAAGCCAACATTTGTTTTCTGTTCTTAAAAACATCCCCCCTCCTTCTATTCAGATTATTTCCAGAACCTAATCTTTTAGTAAAGCATTTCTTTTTCTCTCTCACTACTTCCATTCTTGCACAGTATGAATGGCCATTTCCAGACTTGTAGCTTATTGACTATAGCTATGAAGTCTTACTGTGTCACGTAGAAAAAAACAACTACTTTTTGCTGGTCTTTACTCTTTCTGTCTTTCCTCAGCCTCCTTCAATGCTTTGGGACTGTGTCCAGAGTTATGCCCATGTGCTGTGATCCTTTCTGTGCAGCTATTAAACTACTGCATCTAGGGTGCACTGGTGCTGCTTTTCGCTGTGTTCATACCTCATGTCTGGCACGCTGCTCACAAGTTTCATGCTCTTCATCCTTACTCTTTTTTTGCTGCCTCCCTAAAAGCAAGCTCATGTCTATCTTTTAGGTGCTACCTTCAAACTTCTCAGCTGCTTGCGTATGTCAACATCACAAAGATTTCCATCTATCTAATCAGCTCTCTTCTGATGAAAGATTTGCGGCTACATTTCAAAAATTTAAGATAACTCTGTGAAGCATGCTCATGAGAATCTTGCACTTTTGTTTATGCTTGTATATGTCTTCCACCACCTCTGTGACACTACCTATAAGCTCTTATCTGTTATCTACTTCAGTAGAAACCTTGGTCTTCCTTTATGTGTCCATGTCCTCTCAGCTAGGTCTCTAGGACTTCTTCACCTGAGATGCAGCCTCTGTTTTCCTCACATAAAGCTATAGTTGGAGGAGGAAACTTGACCGAACCTGCCAATTTTACCTTGTAAAGTGTTTCAGTGCCCACCTGAAAACAGCATAGCCTTCTTTTTCAATTACTCCACAGCTTTTCTTCATTTTTTTCCCCCATCAGGCCATCAAAAGACTAGTCTGAGTCTTCTGTCTCTTCATTTTTGCATGTATACCGCTCATTTTCAGACACCACCTTTTTTAAATCACTTTTTGGGGGTACCAATTTTTCCTTTGTGGTTCCTGCCTTCTCAAAAATGTTTCTTTACTGCTTCTGCCCTCATAATTTTCTCATTTAATCTCAATTTTTTTTCCTGAAACCCTCACTTTCCCCCCCTTGCCTAAGTAACTTTTACCTCCTTGTACTGCTAGTTTTGTTAAATTTTAAATTTAGCATCTGTAGAATGGGATACAGACTCTAACATGCTCTCAGTAGTTTCAAGTTATTTTGGGAAAAGATGGGAAAAGAGGCTGCACAGGATAATTGCAAGAATCAACTATCAATCCCATAGCTCAGATTCAGATAGGAATCAAAATGAAACATTACTGGAGACAAACAAATATTACAAGGAATTGTGTTACTATGGAAGACTAACATCCCAGATACAGCCTTGGAAACAACCAATCCTAATCATAGACCTAAACAGGACCCAGTTGTTTCCTTTGGTCATAGATGACAAATTCAGTTGTCAGTAAACCAACAGGATGTAAGGCTATTTCAGATTTGGTTTTGGTAACCAAGGAGAAGAGTACAGAAGAGCGAATTATAAAAATAATACTGGGATGTGTGATTAAATTCAGTGAAAGGATAAGCAAGCATATGTATGACTAAGATTTAGGACCTTAAGAAGGCAAAGTCCTATAAGAAAGCTAGTCAAGGGAGTGAAACGTACTTAGAAACACTGAAGTCCAAATGCAGAGAAGGCTTTTAAGTAGAAGATGTGAAAGTGATTAGACATCAGATCCTACAAAAATAAAAACCTTGCAGAGGAAGATTCCAGAACGGTGGCAAGAGCAACAGGCTTAAAGACACAAGGGAACAGTCTTTCTTGACAATCTAGTCAAGAAAGACAGGAAAGAAAGTTTCATCATATAGGCCAAGAACTATACCTGTAAATATAGGTCAGGCTTGTAAAGGATATTAAGCAATGCACAAAGAGGTAAGACGACGTAAAAAGAAGACGGGGATTTTCTTCAGTGAAGATAAAGTAGACACTAAAGACAGCTCTAGTAAAACCAAAAACAGTATTATGCATTCAGTTTACTGAAGTCCTCTATTCTTAACACTGTTTATATTGGGTTCACAACAGAATTATTATGTATCTATGAGAACTTGAACACTCTCCCCTAGATTTCCAATTTCAAGCAAGAGTTGCTTACACATTTCACTACAGCTGAAAAAAGGCATTTACGGAGATGGCTGAGCAAAAATCACAATAATCATCAGATACAGCATAATATTAATTCAACAAAAATAAGACTGCAATCAATTTTTCTTTATAAAGTAACTGTAAATCCGCTATTTGCAGGGCATGGCAGGATATATTAACTTCACTGACTTCAGTAGTAGTACTATATAGCTAAAAGAGAAACTACATTCTTCCTCACCTGAATTTGCGGGGACATGTAACTTTACAAGAAAAAAAGAAGTCTTTGTTTTAGCCTTATTTCTATCTATCCTGTGCTCAAAGGTGACTTCTCATTAAGGTTTAATGAAGTTTAACTTAGATGGCCTTGTATTATTCAAGTGTTTTATGACATACCACAACCCAAATTTTGTCCTTGCATGAATGAACATGGGCTGCCCAGGTGAGGGGAGTGGCTTCACTTACAAGGTCTTTTCTCATTCCTTTACTAACTGTGAAGAAAAAGAAGGAGAAATACTTCTAATAGTTAGGAAATATGAATAGTTACTCTTGCTAAAGTTTCGCTCCATTTTCTTTACCATTTAACTATTCTCTTTTTCCTTAAAATAAACCAGAAATTTAATACCAAAAGTTACATTACTAAGTTACTTCTCTAACTACTTCCAGCATAAAAGCCAGGAAAATCTAATTTTGTTTCCTTGTGTTTGAGCTATAACCAAGTCTCACACACATGCAAGTAGACAAATGCAGCCTAGCACTGGGGTCATAGGATATAAACATTCAAGTAAGTTCCTGCTATAGTCACACACACAGTTTAAAAAAATCAATTAACATAGTTTCTCAATTAGCATAAACTAAGAAAAAGAATACATTTTCACCAGCAGTTACAATTGCAAAATATTGCCTACAAATGGCAAAGTGGTGTAAACTCACCTTACTTTGGCAAAAAGGGGACAAATTGTGATCGCAGTAATATCACATGGAGACTGCTATTTCAATAGACTACAGACTGTTTCATTTCACCGTTCTCTTGTGAGTGGAGACGCATCCCTACGAGTGTGTCAGAGCTCTTGACTGATCCTGGTAGAGGGTGCAAAGCTCCTGCCCTCACAGCTCACACTGTATTAACTGGCATGCCAAAAAATACACCCATCCACTCTGTAAATAGCCCTGCCAGTTCCTGAAGGACAGGCTGCTTTGCATGGACTATTTGCCTACTACACAAGTTAGCTACATTTCTACTGAAAAATTAACAGTGCTACATGTTTCTTGATAATAAAAGTTCTTGCTTATAAAAGTTAAGCTTATTGCCAGATAAGATTAAAGATATGATGGATTAAGTTTTATTCTGTCAAATTTAAGGATTAAATACAGGCTACATTACTTACAAATGCCGTTACAAATACTGAAAACCAGTTGTGCATTGTTAATATCTGACTCAGGCTTTGAATCTTACACTAGGAAAACATGTCAGATTTCCCTCACCAGGTCTTTACTTACTTATGTATTAGCAAATAAAATTTATCTCAGTCTATTTGACTGCTTTACGGGATTAAACAGACAAACATTACCCACATTGTAACCACGGGACCCAATTCTCAAAGAATCTTCTACCTCTACGGTGTTGCGTGAATAGCAAAAACCAGAATCTGTGGTCTCAGTCACCTACATACACTTCTGCTTACTCTTGAGAAGATACAGATGAAGCCACCACATCACTCCTCTCTTCCCTGTCCTAAACAAGAACCAGAACTCCTCGTGTGAAGCATCCATGTTTGAATAGCACTGCTACATACTGTGCAAGTTGCCAATTCATTAATGTGAAGCTACTCTTCATTGGAACACCAGAGTCAGGCACCAATAGACCTGCTTATACAGTGGGGTTCTTCGCCTGGTTTTCACCATGACACAGGGACTCTGCTTCCTTGATCAACAAAGTGCTGCTTCTGTTAATTTACAGCCTAACTCAGCTGGCTTTACTAGCTGTGTCATCTTAAATGATACCTCTCTCAAAAGAAGAAAAAAAAAATGGTTACACAGACATCTTTGTAACATCAAAAATATCAGCCTGTATTCTGCATTTCACAGATACCATAGCTGACACCAGTATGTAATGGACAACTGATGACTGGAATTGCAGAACTGTGTCTCGCCAGCAGTTTCGGAGGACTCTGGCACACATCACTGGCTGGATCTGAGCCTGACCAAATCTGCATATTCTGTTCTCACTCGTAATGTTAAAGACTACCTTGTGAGTTCACCTAGAATTTTTACAAAGAACATATCAATCTGCATGCAAAGAATGAAGCATATGAACAAAAATCTTCAGCTGATTTCACCCATAAAATGCTTAACTATTCCAAAGAAAATTTACACTGAGCAGTTACATGCAGTCAAACAAAATGTATAACCTGGTTTCTATTATGAGAGTCACATTGCTGTAAGCACCACCAACTGTGGCTATGCAAAACCACATAGCTAGTTCACACATGTTATATGCAATCAAAGATTTATGTTGAGTATTATGTATTAAATGGCCATTTTGAGATCACATACATAGTCGGTTTGCATATTTAACCACAGGAACTGTATATGCAAATCAAGCACATAATTGCACTAATGATTATGGATCTGGGCCCTGTCCTTTTAAAAGTTGGACCTAAATGTAGATCAAGCTTGAACACTCTTTGTTAGTTCAGCTGAGATAACACTATGTAAATTTACTTGGAACAGTGACAGATTCCGCTTTCAGATGCACGTCCACATCTTCTGTTGGTTTCAGTATGAGCTTTTAGCAAAATTTTGAACAGGGATTTATCCTATATAAAGCAGGACTACAATCTTTTTGATCCTTGTTATTATGGAGCAAATTCTGACATGTTATCAGCTTGCACAATTTCCACTGGGAGAACTGAGCTTGCTCACACAGGACAATATTTAGCTAGTATACAGAGACTATCGTGGCTTTCTAGCTACCTTGTCCTGTTTTTTTTCTATGGTGACTCCAAAGAAAAGTTCCATCAGCTGTTCTGACTGCTAGAAATTCTCCCATCACTGTGCAGTAAGAGTTTTAAAGTTCTCAGGGAGGAGGGTAATAAAGATCAATTAACTTTAGTAACCCACAGCAGCCACAGTGGCCAGGGTCTGCTAAAAATAGAAGAAAAAGGAAACAGAAAAATTTGGCATATTTGTCTTGCAAAGTGTTTTGTGGTGCTACTGGGATTGGAAAATCTGATTCTCCAGCTATGGTAATGAACACTTTTTTACATTAAGACAATATACAGTTTCAGACTGAGCTTTCCTAGCCAGTCTATCAGGTACAAAGCACTACACCTTGGAGATTTCTAACCATTCATAGAGACAGATGCCTGTAGAATGCCACTCCGTAACTTTTTCTAACTTAACAGGTTCTGTCCTTTTCAACAAAAGAAAGGAATTGAATCAGCAGATTTGGTACACTTTGAAAACACTTTCTGAGCAGGCACATTGGTTATAAAAGCCCTTATAAACATCAAAACTGGTGAAGAAGACCAGAGTGAAGCAGAATTCTGGTTTTGCATCTTAGACACAGACCTTCATCAACAGTGCTGCTTTCTTTCTAATTGTTTCTACAACATATAGCACACCCCTGAAAACTCGACAGGAGAGAATCTAATCAGCTGCTTTAAGAGACTGAAATTTGGTGTGATAGCAGTAGGTATGGAAGAAGAAAGTTTTTTTTTTATGATTTGGTAGCAGTCTTGATTCAGATAAAACAAATTGAAATCTCTGACTTCATCTGAAATCCAGCTGTCAATCCCCAGAATGGGGACTAGGATCACCCAGGAAGGTAAGATATACACCATAGTTCCTGCCCTGGCTACAGGGATGATATGCTGCTATACTGGCCACTAAAATGATGTCTTGCTGCTTTGACAGCCAGGCACTGATAATCGCTGCTGTTCCTTTAGCTGGTTTCCAGACCTAAAGAGGAGTCACCAGCATGTTAAGACAGGCCAGCCATGCTTTACCAGGATTAGAAAATGCAATAAAAAATCTAAGGGGAGGAAGATGGAGAGGGAAAAAATAAGTAAAGAAAATTAGGCAAGCACTGATAAGGGAGACAAGAAAAAAGGAAATCCAAAGAGGGAACTGAATAGAAGAAAACAGAGGAAGACGACAAGTGGATGCAAACAACAAAAAGAGGTAACAGTGTCAAGAAGAAACTACAATAAAAGAGATGAAGAAGAGCAAAAGGAGCAACAGGAGCTTGGAACAAGGATTTCACAAAGGAGTAGGAAGTAAGGAAGCTTGAAGACAAAAGAATTAGAGTGAAATTTTCAGGGCTCCAGTTTCCCCATCTATTTTTACTCATTTTCAGCTACATGTCTTGTATCTTCCAAGAAAAATAAGGGTTCACTGGTTTCTTTGAATCCTTTCTCCTTACTTCTGAAGGGGGGGAAAAAAAAAAGTGTAGTTAATAATATTTTTTAAAATTCACAGGGAACTGACTGTCATGAATTAATGTCCTAAGCCATCTTACCACATTTCTAATACCCTCATGCGAACTCTGGTTTGCACATAAACATGACAAATTGTTAGTGTAAACCGTATGTGATAGAGGCAGACTGGACTTTGCATATGCAAAAGATGTAAGGTTCATTGTAGCAAGCATTTACTAGGAAGATTTGCCCTCTAGCATTTTTAAACAGGTTCACCCTATATTCTTTCTCTCTAGGAAAAACACCAAGAAAAGTATTTTTTTATGAGTGCTCCACATCCACAAGTGCATTGCTGTGAGCATGCACAGGAAATGCTATGGGCCTTAATGTACCATAGATACTAAGAATAATCATTAATACCATCAGAAGTCCCTTTAAACAGACATCCATTTTCTATGGGAGATGAACTATTTTGTCCAGTTTTCTTTACCTTGAAACAATTCTGCTCAGTGTTGTGCTATAGACTGAATTTTGTTGGAATACTTCAGCATTTCCAGTGACGATCCTAAAGGAGAGCGCACCAGATATCTATCAGTCATTCTGCCTCACAGGGAGTGCAAATGTTGGACTAGAAGCCTTCTCCTCTGGGACATGACAAAGCACACAGTTATTAGCAAAACACATTCCGATGGCATACCTACAGAAAAGAAAGCACTGAACAGACAGGGACAAATTGGACTTGCATCAAATGCAGCAAGCTCTCACAATGGACTTCTGTAAGACACGTAAGCGGTTTGCTTTCTCCTGGATCTGTCTCTACAGCTCAGTGCAGCATCTCGTATTACAGCCGTGCCATGAGCAGCCCCATCACACCTGCCCACAGCCCCAGTGGAATACAGTGTCTTCTCATCAGCTGTGCAATTTCAGCCCTTCCTGAACTTGGTTTAATGATGATGCTAAAAAATTCCTTGTCTCTTCTTTTTCCTCCTCCCTCCCTCCCTTTTCCACTACCTGTTCTCCCCAGGAAGGGCAGCCAACCATCGATGCCAGAGGAAAACAAGCAAGTCTCCTACCAAGCTTGGTAGAAACAGAAAAAACTCCCTGAGACACATAAGAATCAGAAGGAAAAGAGATAGATGTGAGGTCAATGAGGAGAATAATTATTTCACTGGAATGTCTGGACTTCAGTGAGACGCTGCAATTTCCATGCTAGCAAGAAGCCAGGAACAATTTCTACTGTAGGTGCCAAAACTGAATTACCTTATACACCTGGCAAGGTTAGCAGACGTGTAAGTGCTATCCAAAAAAAGTTAAATCTGTGAAAATAGTGGATTTCTTGCGTTCTTAGGCATCCCAAAATACCAATAAATAGAGGCTAAACAGTTGAGAAAAAGAAAAGAAAAAAGAAAAAATTGAAAACCAGAATATTTTATTTTGTGACAATTTCATATTTTAAAAACTGAAGTAGTTTTTTTAAATTCTGTTTTGAAATGAGAAGTCCAGCCAAAAAATATTGCTTTTTCTCCTCCAAAATTTTAAGCTATTGCTTTTCTGATAAAATTTGTAATCATGGTACTAGTAGCTATGATACAGGATCTTCCCCTGAATTTGTATTTTTACTGAATTTTTTCTATTCAGATCTAATCATCTACATCCTTCCCTTATAAAATCATGATATAGCTTCCTTAATTTAGCTTTTGGTGGCAGAGACTGTATTTTGGGTTCCTAGGGAGTTGCATAACACTGAAATTGAGTCCCTAAACCCACCAGTTTTTTCTGAACACAGGTATAATAACAAAATTTGTATGCAATATCACAAAGAAAAAGATGGATGGTAGAGTTTCTGAGGTGCCAACACAGAAGAAAAGCTCTCTTTAAGAAACTGCAGGGGGTGAGGGGGAGAAAGAGAGAAAAAAAAGAAAAAAGGTTTGTATCCACAACCACCGAAGAGTTATTCAGAAAACCCATAAATCTCTGTCTTGGGCACACAGTTCTGGAGACCCTGTGGCTCTCAGGCTGTTGGCCTAGTTGAAAAGAAATCAGTGATAAACAGGACTGAGTTATACACATCAGAGATTTAACCTTTTATAATGGTCTCTAAATGAGGCACATAACTGTAATTCACTGTGTGAAGCACACATGCCAACAGGCTCTGCGCATATGATAAAATTCTCTAATTCTTCAATTTTATGTTCACAAAGAGCTTTCCCAGTTCAGTACTTTTTCAGCAGAGGAAAAATCAAAATCTGACATTTTTCCTGTACTCCTGAATAAATACATTGAGGAAGTACTCAATCCATTTGTCAAATGACACAATACACAGCATGATATGAGGGGCTTCCTTCAGCAAAGGAAAGAGAAGAGAGGTTTAAGCTGACTTTTACACTTTATTAGTGTGTGACATAATACATGAATCCTTCTGAGACTGAAACCTAATTTTTAAATTATATTTTTACTCACTCTGCTTATCTGGAGCTATTCCTTCTCAGGAGTCTAAAACTGTTTCTTCCTCTTCTGGTAAAGTCACTTTATTAATTTCTGCCTGCATTTCTTCAGGTTGTTGCATATTTCTTCTGAGTACTCTACGGTGTTAACAATGCTTGCTGTTGTTTGAAAAGGTTAATGCACCTTTTGCCTCTCTCAGATCATTTATGAAGATATTAAACAAACAAGTGGTACCCAGCACTGACCCTGCAGAACCCCATTAAATTTTTTGCTAGAACTAGATACAATGTTGTTACTATCACTACTCACCAACAACAATCTCTCATTCCCCAAGCTGGGCTTTCCTTATTACATGGAGTCTCCTGGGTATTGATTTTTGTTTGGGGGGTTTGGGGGGGGGAGGTCTCAAGGGGTAAGGTAGGCATTACCATACTTTCCCAGGTATTCAACAGAACTGCAAAATCACGAGAAAAAAAAAAAAGCACTGAGCAACAGTTAACTAAGTGATTAATTGTCTGATGGAGAAGCTGAAATATATAGAAACGTCAGGGCATTGACATAATAAACCAGACGCAGCTCACAAACAGGTAACAGAATCTATGTCTGTAATCAGTCTAACAACTGGTTTTGAATAAATAACATTTCTAAAAGGTGTGTAAAAAAAAAAACACTACATGTTTTTAACAATTCAGAGACATCATTCAAAATTAGCACAAAGAAAAAAGAGGGAATAAAGTCAATGCTGCAGTACGCTCAAGAAAAGCGTAACGTTTCTGCTTTCTGTACTTATAGTACACAGCATTTGTAATTGAAAAAGATCTTTGTCTGCTACAGCAACCAAAATTGTTTTCCATCTGCTGCAAGGTTATCAGAACGCACACTGTCCCCTTTTCCAATTTTCCCCATACACAGTAGATGCAAAAGCAATTTCATTTCATTAAAAATTCTTTTTTAAAGCCTTATGTATTGAAAAGTCAAAATCAAGAACAAAAGACACAACAAATATGATGAAAGCATTTGCAATTGAAAAAGTAAAGACAAAGGAAATAATGTCAAGCATCTAAGGACATCATGAAGTAGCAGCAACTTTGAAACAGTAACAAAGAGAGAAACACGAAAACACCATTACCTTGAATTCTTTTTCAATGTTGGCCAATTTGGCAAGTTCATTGCTGAGTTCTAGAGCAGTGAGTACTGGATCTTCACTGGAGAGGGACAGATAAGCCGGACTAGCCAGTCCTTTGTATGCATTTATTCTTGACCTAGAGTGACTGAAAGAATCATGCTTTTGCTTATCTGTACAGTCATTACATTTGCAGAAATAATCATGAGGTCTTTCTATCCTTGCTCCTTTCATCAATAGCATGTGCACAACTTCGTATTTTTGGCAGTGGGCAGCTAAAATTATGGGAGTAATATCTGGAGAAAAGCGGGTACCGTCTTCATCATAGGAATAAAAATCATCATCCTGGAGCTCCTGCTCACAAGGGCTCAGAGTCAGTCGCTTATTTACTGAAAACCCAGGATGATTCAAAATTGCTTCCACTATCCTAATGTAGCCCTTGCTGATTGCAAGCAGCAGGGCATCTCCAATCCGTGCCAAGTTCTCTTTTTTTAACAGAAGTTCTGTCACTTCCAAATGTTCATTCCCTACAGCAAGCTGCAAGGCGTTTTGGCCCATGTAGTCAACACAGTTGACATTCAGTGTTTTTGACTCCTCCAGCATTTTGCGCACCACAGGTATGTTCCCGTACTCTGCCGCATCTAGAAAGCGCTCTTCTTCAGCCGTCAGACTAGTGCCCCTGTTGTTGAACATGAATGCGGGGCCTCTAATGGCCTGTCGCCTTCCCTTTTCCCTCATCATAGTCATACGTCTCAGAGATGGACTTTCTTCAACGTACCTAACGAGAAAACAGAATGGTAACAGAATTTCATTGTGTTGGTTATTTGTAGCTTCCACCTCTCCTGTGGATACAGAAATAATGGCTTATTGTTATAAGTCATTGTCCCTTGTCATTTGCCCATCTAGTGACAAGAAATATTCTTTATTGCGATCATTCTGCCTTCATGCTTGCTCGTCTGCAGTCTAAAGGTACTTACAGGCTCAATGCCACAGGCCATTTCTGTTTTGTAAGCATGGCCAAAATTTTTTTTTTTTTTACTTTATGTAAGACATCACTTCTCTTCAGAAATCCTTCCCAACTCACTTCAGTACATATATAAAATGAAAACACATCTACTATACTACTTTCAGTAGTAATTAATACTATCCACAACAGGCATTCAAGCTGATGGTTTAAGGAAGGCAATATTTGTGCTTACCATATTGTAGTTCACAGAAATGAGAGGTGAAAACAAGTTTTCTTCCTGATGTCTTGCCAAGCAATACACAGTGAAGCCTGATCTCATGCCTTCTAGTGTTACTACCAGAAATGTTAACCAAATCTGGAAGATTCTACTCACAAGTTCATTTGGTCAAATTATAAGTCTTTGAAAAACATCAGTTCATACATGTTCAACAGACTTTCTGGATGCTAGTAACTAAACTGTTCACAGATTCCAGACAGCAGGCATGATCCACTGGGTCAGCTGGGATCAGCTCTTACTCCAGCTGGACTTCCACAATGCTGTGGGTTATATGTTGGGCCTATTTCTATTACACATCTTACCATTCCAGAAGCTGGAGGGAAGAAGTTGTCTAACGTCATTACAAGAGTACATTTATATATTTAAAAGCCCTCATGCGTTCTTGGGAAAGCCAAAGAGCTATTGAATTAAAATGAAAATTGGGATGCCAGGCTGCACTGAAAAAGGAGACCTAGGTTTAGGAAAGCGAGGTTGTTTAGGAAACGGAATTAAGACCCAGGGAAGCTGTGAACTCCCCTCAAAAACTTGTTGCAAAATCAGAAAGAGGGAGAAAAGGGAACAGGAGAAAAGAAAGGGTGAGCAAGCTAATTCAGAAAACACAGAAACCAGAATTATGAACCAGTGAAGACAGTGGCTGAGAGCAGTGGGGAGCCCACAGGAATGGGCTGAGGGAACAGACAGATCAGATGCTGAGCTGGATCTAGCCAGGTAAGGAAACTAGAGAGGGGAGAGGCAGTTCAGAGAAGCGAGACTAGGAGTTGCAAAGAAAACGGACCCAAGACGAAAGGCTGAGGAGCAGACGCTACCTAGCTGGAGAAAACAGCAGGAAACAACTGCCTGGCGAGGTCTGAAACAACAGAACAGATGGGATCGGGCTAAAGTGGTCACAGCCGGGGGAAGAACAGAAGTATTTACACCTGCCAGAGCAGAGCCCAAAGGCCTGAAAAGGTACTTGGAATACTGTAACCTTCCTTCAATATTCTCTGCAAATAAATATGAAACTGATCAGCAATCTCCCTTTCCTTTCTAGTCCAGCTCAATATTGAGAAAGACAGCCTCCAGCTGCTATCAGTTAATCCATTAGCTCAAGGGATAGCGATCACTTGAGCTGATTTGATGGGCACAGAGACACCACTGCAGCTGATAAACAATATATAAGTTAATAGAGGGTGTGCTTTGAATACATATAACACTATATACGCTACATAGAGACAAACAGGCCGTATAAATTTCAAATTTGGTCCTTAAGTCCTATGTACCTCTGATCCTCATCTATAAAAAAAAGGACAGTTGGCTCTCATCTTACAGGAGCTTTGTGAAAACTAACTTATTCACTTTGGTGAAAAACTCAGATACAAGAGTAAAAGGCCAGACATAAAAACTGAAGAGGAAATTACTCCTTCTACCCTCAGTGCAAAAGCCAGGAGATGTGCATTAGGAGAGATGTGGGTCACAGAATGAATGCTGAGGGCAAAACTAAATATGAAACACCATTTTCCAAGCAAACCCCATCAGTCCGTGAAAGGACAGAACCAAGTGAAAGATGGCACACATGCCTTTGATCCACAGAAAGACTGCGCATGTAAGTGAACAGAGTGGAACCTGCGTGGGCAGCTTTAAAAGCTACGTATCCTAATTGCTGCAGGTTCATATCCACAACGTGAGCAACATTCTTCTAAATGCAGTCTTTTTTACTTTTTGTGTGATCTTTCAACAGTGAGCTTAGCTGTATTACGACAGCACAAAATATGTCTGTTGACTTCACTGGATTTCCCCATATGCAGCAATGTCAGCCCTGACAGTTTTCATTGGGCATAACTACTTACATTCAGGATATAAGAATATGTCTGGCCTTCCAGCTATCTGCATCCGTTGTAATATATTCAGCAAACCACAAAAATCTTAATCACTTTATCATAGCTACAAATATCCTAAAAGCTAGTCTATGTTTTCAACATTTCAGGTAACACAAATGGGCAGTTCCATTGCAGACCAAGTGAAGAGACTGTAGCACTCATTGCCAAGGCTCCTGGGATGAAGCGTTTGATCCTTTTACATTTCATGCATGGCTGGTATTTCTGGACTACCAGAAATGACCTGGGTGGCACTGCAGCATAAGCAATGCTAACTAGTATTTACTTTTTTCAAATATGTGCCAAAACTGCTTTGCCACACATGACAGGATACATTCTTTTTCACTCCTGTATCACTTTAAGTCTATGAAAAAGGCTGCATAACAGAGAAGATTTGTGACTCTCTGTTAAACACACAGAACTGATTTAATGTCTTCAAGATCAGGCAGATTTCACATGAGGGAGTACTCAGAAATAAAGATTTGAGCCCAGAGTGCACATGTGAACTGCCACAGTATGCTACTACCTTATTCCCCAACAAAGTCAGAAGTAAAATCAGAAATAATCGTCTTCTCACAGTTACCTTTTAAACAAGATCTTATTGTCGGCTATGCTGTTACACCTCTATTCTTCCTCCGCATCTAAAAACATACAGCTACAGAAATGTTATTGTTTACTGTAATGCTAAAAAGAAAAAAATATGTATACTAAAAAAGTAAAACAGAGAAGATTGACTCATGCTGACTTCTTGATTTAAGAAGATTCTAAATTGCCACCATGAATCTCATTTATCTTTAACTACATAACAATACATTTTCCCTTATTTATTCAGTGCAATTTTTCAGAATATTTTTGAAATATGACAAATATTTTCTGTTCTATCTTTCTTTCAAAACCCACTGACTGATTGAAGTGACTCATCTGACTTATGTAAAGACACATATCCTTCCAAAGGTGTAGCATTAGAATATCTTCCCAATAAGGAAGATACCCTTAGCTATAAATCTTGTGAAGAAATTATGTATTTGAAGTGACTACAGTATGTTCTCAAAATAGAGATGAAGGTTTCTTGGCATTTTAATGATTGTCAAGATTGTTAAGATTGTCAAGACCCCCTGAAAAAAGTAAAAACAAAAAATCTTGTACAGCACCACACAGCCAGAAGACTGCTAGGTTCAGCCATACCTCCCTCCTCTCTTCTTCCCCTCTTTCCTCAGCAAATTCAAAGATCTTGAAGCCAGCACAGCTCTGGTCAGACTACTGCATGCAAGAAGCATCAGGTACAAGGTCTCCTATTCCATTTTCTGCTGTTCTGTTCTTACATCTAATATTTTTAAGCTATCCCAAAGCATGAAGAAAATGGTTAAAATTTTAGTTTTAACTATTTAACTGTTTTCAGCACATTTTACATGTAGTATTTGCCAACTGCAGTAATCAAAACAACAAAAAAGTCACATCTCTAAATATCATTAGACTGGCGTAAAAATATGATTAAAATAGAACTAAGTGTGCATTAATTATTTGTGTTCTATTTCCTAAAGCCTTTAAAGTTCATATTCTCAACCCTGTCTCTGTGAGGAGCTGACAAAAGAGGGAAGGAGAGATGGAAACCACGAAGCTCCTTTTCCCAACTGTTCCAGATAGTTGAAAGAACACAAAAAAAAAAAAATCTGTAGAACGCATGGCACAAACCCCACAAGAACATGAAGCAAGAGAAATGCCCAATTATTTTAAGTATTGCAGCCTTTCAGTACTCGAAAGAAAGATGGGGACAAACTTTTTAGCAGGGCCTGTTGCGATAGGACAAGGGTTAATGGTTTTAAACTAAAAGAGGGTAGATTTCGACTGGATATAAGGACAAAATTTTTTACAATGAGGGTGGTAAAACCCTGGCACAGGTTGCCCAGAGAGGCGGTAGACGCCCCAACCCTGGAAACATTCAAGGTCAGGGCTCTGAGCAACCAAGTCTAGTTGAAGATGTCACGGTCCATGGCAGGGGGGTTGGACTAGATGACCGTTACAGGTCACCCAAACCATTTAACAATTCTATGAAGTCTTCAGCAGATATACACCACGACCTTAAGTAAGTTCAGTCCTAGTACACAGGTTCATAATTACACTACGTGGTATGCAGCAACAAGGTGAGAGGACAGAATTCGGTCCCCTTTTGCTGACATGAAGCAGCAGCTGAGCCCCTCCATTTTTTGCACAACTATTTTTCACATTTCACAGCAGAAAAATGGCCAAGGGGTCTATAAAGCCTCAAGCCTCTGTTTGCTGCTCTGCACAAATAAGAAGGATGGAATTGGAGGAGAGCAATCGTGTTAACAAGTACACTAGTTCCACCATACCTGGACAAACTTCACTTGGCCCTAAGCATGCACCAGTTAGGCAGCTGTTTCGAGAAACTGAAGAGCTTCACTGGCAAGAAAGAACTTCAGAAACTTTCAGGCTGGTACACCAACCTTCAGAATCATGCATCCATCAGTATAAAACAAGTCTTAAGTTACAAGTCTATTTCCTTAGCTATAGTGTTACCATTAACTATTTTCCAGCTTAAGTTTAGTTCATTGCTTCCTACTTAGGCAAACTTTCAATAACTTCAGTGATAGCCATAAATGAACATAACTCAATACAAGATGATCAACAATTAACCAAGATGTGACAGGACCCTAAGTCAGCCCCTTGCTGAGTAACAGGAAAGCAGAACACCTCCATTTCAGCTTTGCAGCAGAACTCTCACATTAGTGAGGCCGTGGCTGCTAAAGGAGTATACCGCCTTTCGAGACCTTTGCCTAATGACAAGTATCACAGCCTTCCAGATACAGCAATGCTATGCACACTCTGAACAATTAACTGGTTCACTACATACCAGGTCATGTCACAAGACACAAAAACCTATCCTACGTCACAACATATTTAAGTTTACCTTAAATATTTTCATCTAAAATGTATGACCTTCAGATGTGCAATAAAAAATACTTTTAAAAGAATTTCCACTAAACAAGCAATGGCCACCTGTCTCTTGTGTTTTGTATGCATTACATTTACTATGACCTTAGACTGCATCTTATTATTGCCTGGACAGTTACTCCTGCATACAAGGCTAGATATTTGAGCAGTACAACAACTGCAAAGAACTAGAGTAAGCATTACAATTCCTCTGCTTCTACCATAGATTATTTCAACTACAGATTTCTGCTCTGTTAGCCTACCCATCCCTTTTCATGTTCAAACTTTCAGAATTGTAGCAGAAGGACAGAAATGTGGGATCTGAGAATTCCTTGTGTTCTGCTGTTCATTGTCTCATCGACAGCAGTTCAGAAGATTTCTAAGCTTGTCTCTATTTTTTAACACTGCAAACTGCATAAGCTATTCTAAAGAAAAAAGAGAGAGGTTGGAGAAGCAAGACATTTCATTTCTTGGCCTTCCCAGATCCATAGAGCCATTTGCTAACATTTGTACTGAAGAACAGGCTGTTATTCTCCCTGAACTATTAAATGCAATAAAAGATGGCACTGATGATTTAGAAGCAGTTTACCCCACTGCTAAACTGCAGTACAACATTAGTGATCTTAATTCTAATCTAGCCCTGAAAAGGAAGTGGAGTCCGGTGATTACAGACAGATCAGATAAGTACATCACGGAAACACCGATGCACACGCACATTTAAAAGCAACAACACTGGATCAGCCACACAGGAGATGCGGACTGTGCCTCTTGTTCTGCCAAAAGTAACCTCTGAGGTCCCAGTTTTAAAATTAAAGAGTGATAATTGCCTTACTGCTAAAAGTAAGTGCTCAGACATGCACATACATACGAGCAGCATTTTAGCTCATGACTCCCCAGATCTCAAACTAAGCGATCTCAAATGTTTGCTTTGTTACCATCACAGGAAAAGACTGAGTTGTTCCACACAAGGCGGCAGCAGCTCCTGAAGCGGTGCAGGGCCACAGGCACTGTTAGAAGGGCAACCGCTCCAGCCCCACTGCCAAATGAAGGCTTTGCCATTCCTCCAAGCTCTGCGACAGCCGCGTGCCAGAAGAGGCTGCTGATAAATTTGTTTCTTCACCAGTAAAAATAGTGTCACATTCATGTATGTCTGCATGGAAGCCTGCGTGTGTTCCACACAATTTGGGAATCCCTGCACCAAATCTAAAATGTATTAAATGAAAGCTTCCTTCTCCCTTCTGTGAACTACTGCCTGGGCTTTCCAGAAGAGGGAGGCTAACTCAGCTGAACAGCAGAACATAAATCAGGCCAGCTGCAAGATCTGACTCAGGTCTATACTCTCCCACTGTTCTGAAATGACATAATCCATCATCCAAAATGCCCTCATGTCAGCTCACAGAAGTTCTGGCTTCGAACTGGAAAGAATTCGTCAAAAAATTGAACAAAACACAATGAGATATCAGGAGGTGTACACGCACTTAGTTTATTCCTTCCCCTCCCACCCCACAAACTATGCAGAGCTTTTTCCTACCATTACTCTTCACTAACTCCTCAACAGAAAGTACCAACTGTCTGAATTCCTGTGGGAAGAAAAAGGACTGTATTTTGATGGCAAGAATGCATCTGTGTACACACAGAAAAAGGCAAACATTTCACCAGGAAAGAACCAAGTTAACAGGGCTGCAGCAACAAATAATTTTAAAGCCCCTTTTACAATCAGTCCTTTATTTGTGTTCTGTCGTTCCAGTCAGGAAACTAAGCTATGATTTTCAGAGAGACTCAGGAAATCAGGCATCCAACGCCTACCACATATAATTTACAGGTTGTGTCCACATTTTTCCCACTGGGATATATAGTACCTTGTGAAACAAGTATTACATCCAGTCCGCAGTCTTAGTGGGAATCTGAGGCTAATTACTTTTTCCAGTGATATTTGGCACAGGAGGGAGCCAGCTGTACATTGACAGGTACCTTGCACAGGTTACAGCTTTCAGAGCAAAGACATTTCAAATACCAACCAAGTGCATCTTCTTGTGCAAACTACTTCACATCTTCCTGCCTCTTTCCCCTTGCACTGTCTGTCAGTACCGAATATACAGACTACAAATTACTCCAGTCAAGGATTCTCATCCTCACTTTGTGCACCCTAAAGCCTTACATATGACAAGTTGAGCATGTTATGAGCACACTGACACTTGTATTTATTTCATTAACAAACGCTATGATTTTAGGCATTAGCATCAAACACAAAATATAACTCCAGAAGAAAAAACCCACTGCTAAGCCGAGGATGACCATGGGCATGGAGAAGGGGAAACGGTACTTGTGGGTCTTTTGCTCTATGCCCCATCAGTTCAATACACTAATATTATTTTGATTAATGTCAGTCCTTTTGTCAGTCCACTGGGCAGTGGCTTGCAATCACTGCTGTCACAGACTCCCAGGACAGGATGACAAGAATTATATTCTGTGAAGTTATTCCAACATATGGAGCTCACTCCAGGCTCAAATGCCTATAGCTGTGCAAACCAAACTCCAGCTTCAGCCCCTGGTGGCATAATACCCATTTCTTAAGGCAGGGAATATGCCAACAGTTCTAGGAAGACACTAACCTAAAAGGGATACAGCAGTTTAGGACTCATAGCTTACAATTCATCTGACCTAGCTTCAACTGTTTAAAAACAAAGTGTCCGAGTCTAAACTAATCCTCTAGGCTCTTTTTATGGTGAATGGAGAAAGACAGGCACCTGAAGACAGAAGATAAACGGCTACACTGGCTTGCCCACTGCTATTTCCTCTGTCATCCCATCAACTACAGAGGGAGCCTAGACAAACAGCTTAAGCCAACTAACTTTCAGACAGTTAAAGACCTGCGAAAGGCTCCTTCACTACATTGCTGGGTACAGGGTATTTGTGAAGAATTTCTGCACCGGGATGGTAAAATCCACTCCTGTTTGTGGTTATCCCATTCTAAGCGCTACTCTAATTATTTCTGTGCATTACAGATGTCTCTAGGGTCATTTTAATTAAGGCTTCTTCTATAAATGCTGAAAATGTTATCTTAAAACTCAGAAAAAAAGCGTTTGTCATCTGGTATTGCAAATATTTAACTAAGAACCAAATATTGTCCCGAAAGTATAAAATACTCAAGCAATCCTCAGAGGAAAGCCTATCTAAACCGCAGCATGTTATAAAAATAAGTGAATAATTTATGGACAACCTACATTTTGTAAGTCAGAGAAAAGAAAGTTAACACCCCTATGAGTAAAATCGGATTTATTTCTCTTGTGGTAAGTCTAGTCGTGGTCAGTACTTATATATATAGATAGATATATACGATTGCATCTTAAAAAGCAACAAACTGAAATTCCCAAAGAGAAGATCGAACAGGGTAAGACGCATCTCAAAAACCGAGGCGTTTCCGCAGAGGCGTCCTAGATTTCTGTGGGGAGTCTGGTATTACCACAGCCTAGATTAAAAAAAAAATAACATATATACATATATATAAAAGAGATGCATTAGCGCTGCTAGTCCAAAAGGGTGCGATGGGCTCTCTAAACCTTAACTGGGCCAATAATTAGGCTTTCTCGAGAGCTATGCTAGTAGCCAGGAAAAGAAAAAAAAGAAAGACAGACAGAGAGAGAGGGCGGCAGTCCCTCCTGGCCCGGCGCAGCTGCCCGCCCTCCGCCTCAGGCTGGCGGAGCAGAGCCGAGGGAGCGGCGGGGCCGGTGGCCACCGGGGATCCCCTCAAGGCGCTTTCTCCCCGGGTCCCCGCACCTCAGCCACCGCAGACCGGCGCGTCTCCCCCCTCGCCGCACCGGTGGCTCCCGCCTGCC
>Ga0065711_1005087_pt1 | contig 46573 bp, 23 predicted proteins | sample Hoacrofraction12_FD_59098 | JGI IMG/M metagenome (GOLD analysis project Ga0065711, IMG submission 59098) | Hoatzin crop microbial communities from Cojedes, Venezuela - Epithelial fraction 12 v2 (version 2) | ecosystem: Host-associated > Birds > Digestive system > Esophagus > Crop | place...
TAACCAGATGAAGAACTCAGAATGAGGGGTTTGAGTTGCTGTGCTTATTGGGATTTTTATTTTTTTAAGCTCTGCACAGCTGAGAACATCAGCTTCCCAAGCAGTTCAGTGACCAATTTATCAATCCAAATTCAGAAATATGTTATCATCAGAAGACCCATTACAGAAGCTGAGCAAAACTCTGCACCTTTAAATCGAAAAGGCAAATAAGTGAAAAAAGTAAAACAAACTAGGCTTTTTTAAAAATGGAAAACAATAGTGAAGGCCTAATTATATCACCAAATTTGCATTTAGCAACCCTTGCACAGCCATTTGGCCCACTGTCTTTTTAAAGGGGAGTTATGGACCTTTTTTTTTTTGAACCAGCATAACTTGCCAGTCAGGAATACCAGTCAGGAGAAGGAGGGAGAAAAGTTTAAGTGAATCTAATTCTTTACTCAGCACTGTAAATCAGATGTGAACATTTCCCAGCCAGAGAAGCACCAGGCTTACTGCAGCATCACATAGGGTCCACAGATCTTCCCCTCCACCAGTCCACATGCCTCACCCCCCACTCCCTTTTCTTGCTGAGGGAGCTGCCAGTACTGAATAGAAACCAAATCAGATTAGTTGCCTGTTTGACCTTTTCTCAAAGCACGAGACTGCAGAAGATGCCTGGGCCAGGTTTCTTGCAGCACAGTGGCTTTTCTGGTGAGAGAGGCAAACGGACACGAGAAACGAGGATCTCGTGAGTTATAGGGGGGGAGGAGGAGAAGGGAGAGAAAGAGGAAGAGCATACAGGTGGCCAGAAGCCACACAGCCTGCTGCCCTCCCGCCTCCGAGCCGCTCGACGCAGAGGAAAAGAGCAAGGGGTCAAACTAGAGGTGAGGAAGAGATTTGGTACCCCCCTGGCATGCCAAAACGCAGTCCCCAGGGGATCCCACAACACCCCCCTGCAAGGCAAGGGAAAAAGTTATCCTGTAAGGACAGCACTCCACATGTGCTCTTTGGTAGCAATTTCTTTCAGAAGGCAGCTTCAGGGCCAAAAAACAAAAAATGCTTGACATTTCTCCCCAACAGAAAAAAAAAGATATTTTATAAAAAAGTTTTCTACACATTAAGATACCATCTCCTCTTCAGAGGCTTAGCTGCTCATACTGTTTCAGAGCTAACATAATAGGATATGTATTTTCAAAGGGGGCTGTGTTTCAGACCAGATGGTTTCTGTCTTCTCGTAGAGAAACAGAGACTACACAGTCGCAGCAGCGTTCAGCACCGAGGCAATGGCACTCACATTTTGGGGGCAGACAAAGGGATGATTCGTGAGAATCTCAGTACAACTTAGAAAGAATTTTTTCAATCCTTTAGTGTCACAGTTTGCTGTGAAACTGGGTATCATGTATCATCACAAACGATCACGCAAGCCTTATTCTGGTTTTACAAACACACCTATTAAAAGAACAGTGTGACAATATGCCCAGATTAGCCAGATAACGGGCAGCAACTCTCCCACAGCCCTGAATTTTCAGGAATTGCCAGTATTTCACAATTAAGCAGTATCTTTCAATCAAGTATTTCAAAAGATTTGAAATATCCTTCAAAAAATGAAGACAGTTCCTCCTTTTTATAGTCTGGGAAACACGTGCAGGAAAACTAAGGGCCAGGTTTTTCTTTGCTGTAGACATCTGACCCTAGCTATCTGCAATCTAATTTTCAAAAATTATTCATTTCTCCTTGCCCTTGGCTTCTGCTGGAAACACCGTGTGTGCTGCATTGCAAAGCCTGAAGCTGGTGTGAATTTACCTCGCTCAGGTGCTCAGAACCGCAGGCGCCGTTGAAAGTGCCAGTCCCTTACCCCGATAGGAACTGCCTTGTCATACGAGCATCTCTGAACGCTTTCCACCTTAAGCAGGAGTGCTCAGCTACCATGGAGAACTGGAAGATGTAAGTGGATGAGTTACTTCAAAAGCAAGAATCAGGAACGACGAGGCAAAAGTCTCGGTTACGGCATGCATGAAAAGTCAATGTTTTCACGCTGACCTTTCACTTCCAAAGGTGAGACCGGAATGGATTTCTGTAACCCTACAGGGAGTTTTGTCGCTTTCAAACCTTACAGGTATTTGGGAGGTTATTAAAGAAAACACCCACACCACAAGAGGAGAAATTTCATGGAGAACTTGGGATAATTAAAATGCCTAGCAAATTTTGCCCTCTGCCTTGCTCCTTCTTAGTAAAGTGCTTTTATTAGTGAAATAGTCCTCCCTTCATTAAAAGTCACCACGTAAAGCTATTCCACGTGTTTACATAGAGCTCAAAAAGTTTCACGAGTTCAACTTTCTCATTACAAGTCCAAACCTTTCCTTTCCTTGATGTCCTTGAATAGTAAAAATTATAGATTAAGCATTTGCTGATTTGATTTAGGGAACAGATGTTTTCTTTGCAAAACAGGTCAATTATCCACCCCTCCCAAAAGTCTCTAATGTTATGAAAGCATCACAGAGCATCTTAGAATGAAATACATAAACGAAAACAAATATTGGAGTCAAAAACGTGCTTAACTAGTCTGAAATAACCTGGTTAGCAGAAGATCCAGTGCTCGTTGTACACAGACACTGCCAACATCCATTTTTATTACTATCTTCCAGAATAAACTTGTATCGTAGCATTATCACTCTGATGTGGATATAGGGCATACATGAGGCACTTTGATTAAAACACTGTGCATCAGTTGTAACAAAACAAAAAAATAAAGCTCACCACTCTCTCCCCTATACCCTGTGGAGAAACGAAGCAAGCTGGAACAAAAACAACCCCTACACCAGCTAGGATTTTGGCAACAAGTCTGGGAACACAGGTCTCAAGGATGTTACCCGTGATCAGACAAACTTTATAAAGAGCTTCTCCTAGCAATTTGTTTAGGCAACCATATTCTACTTTAATCAGACCAGGGTTCAGATGACGTGCAAAAATCCGTGCACACATGGCCAAATTTTTACAAATATTCCTTAGATTATCTTTTACCCCAGTAAATCCTTCCTTTTCAGCTGTTCTTGATCCATAATGCTGAAGTATAATTAATGCCACATATGAACTTGATATACTCATTTGTGATGAATACCAGATATTTACCAAAGCAATCAGAATATTATTAGCATTGGGGTTTTTTTACTAGTTTTACAAAGAGTTGTGTTATGTTGTTTTGGATTGGTATTAAAACAAAAGGATCAGGTTAACCTCTAATTGCACTGAAGTTATAGATCTGAAATTCATGCAGAGAAAAAGCTCTCTGATGAATAGCTTGAATCTATTTCAAATATTTGTTGCATTTAGAGTAAACCGGGTATTTCCTTAAAGTAAGCAAGCTGAGTAATTCGTAAGTCCCTAACCAAGCCAATAACTTCCCATTTCTTTCTCCAGAACCCAATACTTTCAAAGCAGTCTGAACAGTAACAATATGCAATACACAATTTGTAACTCTTAACTGTAAGCAAAGTAGGGAGGAAAAGAAAAGAGACAGCTTCACAGAAGTTATCCAGTATGGAGAACCTTCAAACACATTGCTATTTCTAAAGAGCATCTAATTGCTTCAAAAAAAATTTTTAATAATGTTAAAGACTTGACAAAGAACCAGACAGATAGGAAGTAGGTCTCCATTTTCCTTGTGCTACTGGATAAATATAACTAACTTTTTACATAGTCCATACATAACAGTCAACATTCCGCTCTGTTTGGGTCACCTGTGAAAGTAAGTATGCAACAGCAGAGGGTCAGGTCCAGCCTTGAGTTTCCTCAGAACGAGGATGAAATTCTGGCCTCAGCATAATTTGGATTGGTTGTTAGAGGATGTCAAATCCTAGACTTTTTTTTTGTTTAAGCCCACTGCTTAAGTTACAAGTTTTGGAGCTACAGTTGCGTTACAAAATCATCATGATGCTCATTAACAAGCGTGTGTTTTATTTAAGAGGCCCAGCTAACTGTTTTTAGGATAGCCCACATCTTATGCTGTGGGAATGTGCCAGCCAGCCAGACACGAGCCAAGTCCTGAGCCAAGTTTTAGTCATAAAAGAAAAAACTTGGTCCTTCATAATAAATCATCAAGAACATGTTTTTCATGTAATGTGTTTTGTGCCAGCCAATAGCCCCCTAGTCACTTTGATGCCAACCAAATGAAACACAGATTAAACAAACTAAAGTTCCTATGTCATTGAAATCAAACAATTACAATGAGTCCAAATCTCTGCGTTGCGTATGCTGAAAAGCATCACGGGGAGGAGAACAGGGCATAGGCACAGAGGGTAATACAGAGGCTTGGGTTTGCACTGATTCATAGCAGGGTGCTCCGTTAGCTGATGCACATTTCTTCTCTGATTCTCTTGGTACCAAGGCCCTGTAGGACCACCCAGGGAAGATATCTGTGAGCTAGAGGACAGAAAGCAGAGTGAAACATCTTGTCTTCAGAGGAAAGTTTGCTGAGAACTAAGGGACATGTTCTCCACTTCTCTGTAAATTCCCAGTCACTCATGATTGTGCTTTAGGACAGTAAAAATCGTACAGAAGTTGCAACCATCTGACAAACTTCATCGCTTCTGCAAAACCAAGATTGCTTTCTTCTTTGGCTTTAGCTGGTAGCTTCACCAGTAAGTTCAGTAGAAGACTCATGGACTGAGTATTTCCCAGTCTTTAGACTTCTGCAAACTGCCCAGATTCATCCGCTGATTGGACTTGGTTTTGAACTGCTGACCCGTAGCCAGAGGTCCACTGTCCATTATCAGTCAAGTCTCATGAATAAATAAGATGGTTGTATAGCATCAGAAACCACATTACTAGGGGCTGCATCCCTGAGACCATTATCTGTTTTCAGACCTTAACCACCTATGCTGACTAAAGCCCACACATTAAGACTCTAAGAGTTGCAATATTATTTATTTTTTCTTGACAAAGAGACTGTCAGAAATGGGCCGAATTCATCCCTACACTATTGGTGCATGTGCAGTTACAGCAAGAAAAACCTTTATCCTCCTTCATTTTAGTGATCACATTAGCAGAACTACTGAGGCTCTCAAGACTCACTTTGTAATCTTTTAATTTTCCACGGCTTTTCTTAGTCAGATGCTGGAAGGTTGCAAACAATGGGTGGTAACTCCAGAAAACGCGTCTCCAAGCTTTCTGAAAGCTGTATTTCTCTCTGATTGTACACAAGGCAATACAACTGCCTCCTGAATCTCAAGCCATCCATAATGACTTGTTATCAAATCAATGGGCAGCAATCTTTCACAGTTCAACCTGCAACTCGCATGTCACTGTGCATAAATTCCTGGATTTCTGCTTGTTCATCAGGCTTTTCCTTCATTTATTATTTAATAAACTGTTTATAGGAGCTCTAATTGTAAGCATTTGTTAAAGATACCAAACCTAGAAATGTGCTAGAATGTTTCCCACCTAAAGTTTTAATGAGTTTATAATACCTCCAGCCCATATGCTTCAAAAACGTTATCCTCAATTATGTAACAGGGGGTACTCTGCTGATATCTGTTAACAGCTAGAACAGCTGTGGTTTTCTGCTTTTCTGCACCACTCAGGAGAAGCGGCAAGTTCAGCTTCCTTTTTTTTTAATTTGGTTGCAAAACCTCCGAGCCGAACAGGTGTGTGCAATCACGAACCACAGCGATGAGCCCAAACTGCTGCTTTTCTAAAAATTCCACCAGTCAGTGACACACACTGGTCAAGGTTGCACAACCTTGTTTTCCACAGGCTGTTTCTGATGATTCATTGCCCTCACGGAGGTGAATTTCAATTATCGTTAATACGCTTTTTTTTCTGGTATTGTACTAAGAACTTCCTCATTTTGATTTCTTCTCCTCCTCGCCCCCAGCTCTCCTAAATTAAGTGAGTTTCCTTGTTCATCGAGAAGCTACTGCGAACATTAAAGAGAAAAATCTCCCCTATTTATCCCCAGAGTAGACTATCACAGACAAAGTTCCCAACATAACTTTATCCTCATCAGTCTGTCAAAGTGCTCTTCATTCCTTTACCTCTCGCTAACAGTTGCAGAGATAAACAGTGATGTTGTAGGATTGCTTTTCAAGAGACACTTGTCCAGAGCTACCAAACTAATTTCACGTATAGGTAAGTTTATACTTCTACTGGAATCAAAAGAGAGGATATGACATAAGCTCGACTGCCACACAGCTCCTGCAGTGCAGCAGTATGAATAAAAAAAAAAAACCACCACATCTTTTAAAACACCCCCTTTTCCTAATTCCTATGTTATTTGAGGTCTTCTCACTTCATTTTAACAAAGGAAGAGATGTTAAAAAAAGCACTAAGAAAAGTTTAAACTTAAAGAGCCAAATTTCCTACTACTTTCTTTGTCAATATAATCTATTTCCCTTCCCTAGATCTCCATCTCCACCTAAGTGTCAGCATACTGCTGTAAATAAGAGGAAATGTGCACAAGAACCTGGGTCTTCAGGAGCTCAGACGGCACCAAGCACAGCAATCATGCAAGTTGACTTCAGACAGACCTCACTCTCATGCCTTCACACATTCTGTCTGCAAATGCATCAGACGCTTTGTTTTGTAAAAGCTAGTAACAACTGCCTCCAAGCGAGCCCGTGGAAAGACAGGAGTTGGTGCCTAGAGTGAAGGTGTCTCTGCTCCACAATCATGAAGCACCCTGTGCTGGTTCCTACAAACATTTAAATAAAGTATCTCTTGGAGTAGAAGCTAAGTTTTCCTTCTTCAAGGAAGTTGTGCTTTCATAAGGTTTTCCAAACATACGTTGATAAGGGCACGTCCTTCGCCATGGAGCACCCAGCCATGGGGAAGGGCTTCAGAAGGAAGGGTTTGAACCACCCCTCCCCTATCTTCTTCCTTTTACCCCACTCATGGTTTCCGAGAAGTCCCGCCCGGCTGACACGATGGGCAGACAACGCAGGAGGGAGGCAGGGGAAGCCCTGCTCTGTGTTGCCTGTTGTGCTTGAGCAATTTTGGAGTTCTCGGAAGCACTTACAGTTTATCAAAACACACTGTGTCTCTAAGGAATTTAGGTCTATTCAAAGGTTAGGTGGCAGCACGATGCAGAACCTATGGCACCGAGCTTTGCATTTCTAGGGCCAAAGCTCAGATGGACATTAAACTCCAGTCCTTTTCTAGAGACAAGCCCTACAAAATCTCAGAAATCCCACTTGGCATGTACCTGTATTTTGAGACATATAAGTATTTTCAAAGACCTAAGCTTGTTCCTTGCTGGAAGTCCTCAGGAAGCTGATGCTGAAGGGATCTGAACACCCTGTCCCCAGGTTAGACACCTTACTCGTGAACAGATTTGCTACAACTCTCCCAACACAGCATGGAGAGGTCTGTGTACCTTCTCTTGCAAACCTTTATGGACATTTTGCAAGTCATATGGTCTGTCCCTTTGCAAAAACAAAGTCATTATAAAGAAGCCGCACCAAAATACAAGACACTGAGTTTTATTTCAAGGGAAGCTGGATGGCAAAGTTCAGGACATTTAGAAAGGAGGAACAGAAACTTTTTTCTGAACTTTTCATTTGGAGCCTCATGACTTCAGATTTTGCAAGTGCTGAAGGAAAGATACGTGCACACTGTGCGAGCACAGGCAGAGAACCTGTGATTCACTGGCCTGTGGCCTGTTTATTTAACTCCTGAATCACAGGATCCATAACTGCAGAGTCATTGTTCTACCAACTGGTAGTCAAATGGCCGAAGAGAAGATCTATATAGAAAACAACCAGAGAAACAGCCATCAAGGTGTGCCAGCCCCATCCATTCTAGAGGGACGTAAAATTCCTAAGTCATCATTTCAGTCCTGAAATTCGATCAACATTGACCACCATAGCTTGCTACTTAACACCAGAGGCAAGAATAAGTCTCCTTGCTAAAAATCGTGGTCCGAGCACTGCTCGTCTGCGGAAGACACTGCAGCCAGGCACCTATTCTACATTTAATACCTTTCATGCACTACTAAAAGTTAATGGATATTTTAATAGATGATAGCCTATGTCCTTGTAGAGGCCAGCATTTACAGATAGGTATAAAATAAAATAATCATCATCACCATCTTCTTAACTTCAGAAGTTATTATAAGCTCCCCTGCCTAGATGTGCCTTATATGTATAGAATGCATACAACAGGATTATTATTGGTGTAGCTTTACCAGCACAATTTATGAGATCTTAAGAGTATATGTATCAATCAGCACTTGCAGTGTTACTCATATCATCCACCATCACTTTTTCTTCATGACAGCTGAACATTTTACATAGGTGTATTAGACAAAGCATAATTTACAGCACTTTACAGACCCAGGAACGTGAGCTTCTAGCCTAGGAAAGAAACAAAACCTTCCTAGGCAGTAAAATATACGTCGGAGAAAGATGACATGCATGGCATAGACAGATTATCTTAAATATCAGGTGTAAAATTACATCTTACACTTTGCTCCAGCAGTCAGAGAATGACTTAAAGTCTGGTCACCTTATTTAAGTATCTTAAATCCCACTATACAGTTACCACAGCAGCTGGCATTATCTGCCATTTGCTCAGACATTTAAATTAAAAAATTGCCTAGTGTAGTATTAATAACAACTGTTTTCTCATTCACATCCACCCCAAAAGAAGGCAGAGGTTTCCTACCACAGACAGAAAAATCAGAAACAAAAGGGAAAAAAAAATTTCTATCTTCCACATAGGGTTGGAAAGCAAGAGCTTCAATTTGTTAGAGAAGACATCTTCCTCCACTTTACATCACCTGAAGACTACTGATCTGGACATACCTTTTCACATTCTCACCATGGCAAGTTTTAGTGCTGCTTCTCCCCAAAAAGGATACAAACGCTATTGATTTTTAGTTATCGTTTCTAGTCCATGTCAGTACCGTCATATGCATTACTGTATAATATAGTAATAGCCCCAATGTGTTGAAATTTTGAAATGCTGTGGAAAATTTAAGGAGACAACAAGGAAGTTTGGCAGTCAAACAAACAAATCACTACCATTTAGGGCAGTGGGCGGCCAAGCCAGATTTTTACAAACAGACAGAAAGGAGCCTTGACCTATTGATGGGCATCTGGAACACGGCAGACGCACCAGGTTAGCGACTGTCCGAGTAACCTTCAGGCAGGTTTAGCAATTTCCTTATCACATTGTTATTTATGTGCAAGTGACACGGTGTATAACACGGTAGTGAATAACAGAGATTTCTAGAAGGCATGTTGTTAGGATTCTTTTCTGAGAATTAAACCAGAAGAGATTTCCCTCCTCTTTAGCGATTCCACTGGAATAGCCAGTGCCAGTAAGGTATATCTGCACACAATTTTTTTCTTAGAGAAAGAAAGTACTTTGAATCAATTTGGCTACATCTGTAGTGATGTGTAAGTGTTTGTACTGCTGGTTAAATTCTTTGATTACTTCTCATTAGGGATCAGGGAGCAGTGATATGGTATTTCAAACACTTCAAGTTCAGACCAAAATCAGATTTATGTCAGTCCAACGCAGGATTTGTAATTTAATTTAAGGCCATGTCTACAACTCACAAAAGTGGAGGTGTGATCGGATTGCATATTGGGCACTGAATTGTGGAAATGAAGCTCACAGTTTAAATTCAGCTCAGCTCAAGAAAGGAGAGGATGCTACTGTATTTATTGACTTCATCTTTTGGCGGAGAAATAGAGCCTATATGCATTTAGGACTTCAGATTCTGGTAGCTACGTATGTTTCCAAAATATTTTTAAATACATTTTACTACATTCCATCTGGTTCTGAACTGGAAGTGTCATAATAGAGGTCATCAGCATCCATCCGAACCCTGCTGCATCACGCAACTTTAGTTACAACATTGAGCATGAGCTCAATAATAAAGCCTTCCTTCTGTTATAGATTCAGGTTCAGATGAGACCCTCATTTGACTTTTATGTTTTCACTGAGACTTTAGAACTCCATCCCGTCAAAGGAATATCTGGATTTTTGCTAATACAACACTCCCAGCAAATAGCACTTTTCCAGTCAAAGGGAAAAAATGTTAGCACCAAATATAGTTTTAATTTTTAGTTTATGTACTACAAGAGCAATGGAACAGTATAGGGTCCTAGTGCTACAGACACTCTTTTCTACTTCCTTAGCAGTAATCAGCATAACACACACAGCTAAGAACTGTTTTGAACTGCAGCTCCTCCTCCCACAAAAAAAGCAATCTTCTCCAAATGACACTGAAAGTGTCCTATTTTATGGTGTGTGTATATATATTTTAAATAAGTCACCAATTTTCATTTAGTAATGTGTCAGAAGTGTTAAAAAATTCAGCTGAAGATTTAAGTGTTAGAAAAAAATTACCAGAAATATCACTATGTATGTAAAATTAAAAAAAATTGAAAAGAGTGAAAACAAATTTCAACATTTCCACAAAAAAAATGAAGTCCGCCTTAGCAAGATGGTTATGCTGGAACTAAATGCCAGGTGAGCAGAGCACCCAGAAGCCAAAGCCAGATGCTGGATAGCCAACCACTCCTGAGAAGCCCCCGTGGAGTGTAAAGGAAGAGCTCTTCTTTCCCCAAAATGTGTTGGATTTAGCCGATAAATCCTGTATTGAGGTCTCAGTTCAAAGCACATCTTAATGAATCTCAAACCCATCTCTGGCAAGAGCACTAGTGTTGTTTAGACTTTAATGCCCCCTAAAAAACAAGGTGGCAAGCTCTTAGGGTCCGTAGTTTCATGCAGGTATCCTCTGCAGCGGGTCTCATACAGCCTCCACCAGCTCCTGCCGGATGTCTGTGCTCGGTAGCTGCAACACCTCTTGCTCTTGTTTCGCGACACCTCAACTGCTACAACATTCACTGTCCTCCTGTTTGTGGCAAAATGAAAGTAGATCCACCAGCATTATAAGGCTCATGCACTGCTACTCTCAGTTAACAAGTTATATTTAGCTCAGGCTCAACACCCCTGTTTTTGGTATAATCTCTTTACTCCAGATTCAAAGGTAATGGGTTCTTCTATTAAAATTTTATCAGACATCTATAAATGTAGCAGTTGCTTCAGACTGCATTGCACAAAGCAAAGAAAGAGGGAGACACTGATAAATCTTAGAGTTTATTATTAATACGGGGAGAATTTCCTTTGTTTGTTGTGACGTGTTTTATTGGTGTACTCACCGTGGTTCAATTTAGATTAAGAAGTAGGAAGATTATTGTTTCCCAAACGACAAGCATCGTAAATAAACACAAGCAGAGAAATTCTAGTATTTATATCCCAGAGCGATATGCCGAACTATCTACAAATAGCCAGGCTAACGGGAAAATTAGAGTACCCGCAGGTTCACTGGTAGCCTGCCTGTATTTTACTGCCCTTGACAATCGCGGTGGCTAGGTTTTCTCGAGTTTTGATCCGCCACAGTGCTGGCACTGCACTGTGTCAGGTTACACTGGGTCACATCTCATCTGTGATGTGACATAACGTGACATAACTCAATGTGATGCGATGCTCAGAACAGGCAGGTGCCCACAGGAAGCATATACTCCGTGACTACGAGCAAGTTGTTCGGCACAGCAGGTACAGAACTCTGAACCGCTCTGCACGTCCACTGATGTAGATAATTAGTATACAGAGCAATGCTTTGCAATATGCTCGCTCCATATCTGTTGATTCCTATAAACCATACCCCTAAAAAATATTTTATGGGGGCTGTTGGCTGAGATTATTCCACGTTTGATGTTACAGTATTATAAAGAGGACAAAAATCACCTACCTCAAACCACGTGACATCTTAATTTGGGATGCAGTGTTCAAATGTCGGTATACAAAGGGATGGAATGGACAACAACTAAACAGATTTTGCATTTTATTTTGATAAATACACTTTTCTAGAATGTTTTCACAGGCTGTATGTGACATTTATAGCCAAACTACTACTCTCTGTACCGCTGAGGAGAAGAGGCCACCCAGCCCAGCAAGTAAAATGTTGGTGGTTACCTCTTTATGGTAAATGAGAACCAGCTACACTACAATTCCTTACCAAGTAACAACAGAAAAGGAACCAAAAAGCCTACCATGAAGCGGAATGCTTACTTCACATGCTATTATAAACTGACATATTACGACTTATTATAGGAAAGTCAATATTACGGTTTCTGATTGTTGTTTGACAAAAACTTCCACAGCGCTCTTCACAATTAAGTTCTGTCATTTGCTTTTGTTTTAAATTACCATGAAGAACTTCATGGATTAAGATAGCTCATCGTCCTTTGATGAAGGTCTGCAAATCTCCTTCTCTTTCAGAAGCTATGCATTGAAAAGCATCCTGTCTTCCCAACACAGCCAATCTCAAATTAAAAAATACCAGAAATACCTGCCCATTTCTCAGATTAGAGGCAGTTACTATCAAGTTTATTTTTAGTCAGTTATTTTCATTTTATTGAAAGTACCAACAAAAAGAATGGCGCAGAACATTGTTCCACATTATATATTTTTACGTGCCATAAGAATAGTAATTTTAAAGACATACAAACCTTCCTCCTGGCCACACTACCACAAGACACCAGAGCTATTTGCTTATGTAGTGCTCCAAGTGAAATACCGAAAAGATACTGAGAATGCTCACTGAGCCCCAAAACTTCATTCAACCCCCGCCGTGAAGAAAGGACTAAGGCTAATGCACTGGTCTGTTAAGACACCAGAAGGTCAGTCTCGCCTCCACTCATGCTATGCAGACTCCTGCTGCCTTTGTAGATAATGTTGTTGTGTTTTGGTATTTAATTGGAGCCAAAAGCTCCTGGGCGTTGGAGCAAGCAAGGTTCAATAGTGTTATGAATCCGAGGACCTCATGCATGTGATCGAGCGCATTGTCAGCAAGCTACAGGTGTGCATAAGAAAAGGCAGGGGAAGCGCATGTGTGACTGGAAGGGAGAAGGGCGATAACAGCCTCAGTCAGCAAGCATGCAGTCCAAGGTGCCCTTGTTTTATATTTAGGTATTCCTTGCCTATAGTTTTAAAAGCATGTGTGCAAAAAGAGCAGCTTTATTTTGCCCTTGCAGGAGAGATGTTCCCAGCCAACCGAAGGGGGATGATGTACTGTAGACTGACAAGGGCTGCTAGGCTCGATCACCGCAAGTGTTTCAAACTGTGGGAGAGCTAAACACAGAGTGAGAACGTTTTATTTTTAAAAAGCCTGGCAAGCCATGCTCCCCATATAGCTCACTTCCTCCCAGAAACTTTCCCTAAAATATTTTTGTTTGATATTTTGATCCAAGTCCTTATCAGATCCAAATTCCAGCCTCCTGACATCTGCTCCCATCTCTTCTGCTACCCTGGGCAGGGAAGGAGAAGCCAGAGCCTTCAAAACAGGTAACAGCTCCCTCTGCAATCTGACTGCAGACACTCAAGAGCAGACCACAGTCACTGCCCCAACTGTCAGCGTTTTCCAGCTATTACTTCCCCGAGATACAACCCTGCCATATGCTCAGAACCGACTAGCCCTTGATGATGTGTTGTAACAAGGATGATCCTCTTTAAAGGCAGCTCTTGGTACGTAATACTCATGCTGTAGGAGAACACAAAAATAAATATCAGCATTATTGGTGCTGGCAACAATGAATAGAATCATTTGCCCACAACCTTCTCTTATTAATACTCACTGATTCCAGTCGCTTTTTGTCTAGCCAATTTTAAATATTTGAGCTGGCATTTCTATGCCAGGTATCTGTTTTAGAGACAGATGCTTTGAAGACACTTTAGCTCAAAAAAGTTGAGGCATTTCTTTGATGAGGGCTGGGCTGGCGAAAGGAAATGCACTGCCTTGCCTAGAATAACAGCAAGACTTCTTCTTGCCAAAAGTCCTACCACTATTCCAAGCGGGAACTTGAGATTCAGTGGAAGCTGGGGTAGCTCCTGCCTGATATCGCCCGTTTGACTTTGGCCAGGTTGTTCTTATGAACATCAAGTTTCTGAGAAATTTTTTTTTTTAAACTTTATTTTAATCTTCTAAAAGCCGAAATGTGCTTTCTCACAATCCAGGCCTATGCTTTCTCAGGGCTTTCAAAAGCCATACACACAGTGTGGGAGAGTTTTGCACTGAGCTTAGGGCTACAGGACTAAAAGTAGCTACCACCTGCAGATGCTACTCCTGGCTCTGAGGCAGGGCTGGGCACCCAGAGCAAACCCAGACTGAAACTGTCAATGATCCTCAGCCAGAAATTAAACACAAGAGGGGATGGGGGAAGTCTAGGTAGAGGGAAATGAAGAGCTTGCTAAAACAGGATTAAGAAGGGAGAAGAAAACCTGATCAAGATCAGCTGAAATGCTAGGTACCAAAAATGATAGAGAAGCCTCTGGGTAGAGCTGCCCCAGCCCTCAGAGCCAGGGGCCTCCCCAGCATACACCCAACAACAAGCAGGCTGCAGGTAAAAACCATCCCACAAGGGAAGCATGATGTGCTTCAGCTTTGGTTTTAAGGTCACAAGAAAACCCCAGCTTTTCCACAGAAGAGCCCACATGAAAAAGTTTGGAGAGTTGATGTTTGGCTTCTCAAACCACGGGCTTTTTATTTCTCCCTCCTCCTCACAGAAGCANNNGTCTTTCTGTAANCCCGGCCTCCCTCACATCACACTTCCAAGCATTTACCCCATCAATTACGGCGAAGTATGTGATCAAATCGTACCATGATGTATACACTCAAGAAGGCTATTACATATGTATACGATTAAGGTCACATGGGCATTTTCTGACTTTTGAATCCTGGGCACCGCAAGCTTTCTTATGCTCAAAGCTATGTACAAACATACGATATGCGCACACACAAGCCTCCCCCCGGGACGCGGGCGCGTTTGGGAGCAGCGTCCTACACCAAGGCAAAGTCTCAATGGAGTCTGTGGGAGCTGCAGGGTGCTCAGCACTTTTCAGAAGCAGAACATTTATATTTAGATTCCTAAATGAACTTCGCAGCCTAAATTTAGGATCCTATTTCTGACACCAAATTAAAAAAAGAAAGAAAAAATAAATTAAAAAAGATCCATATGAGCCTCCAAATTTAGAGCTGGGTACCTCAACATAGTCATCTCGGAATGAAATATAAACCTTGCACTTCGGCCCACATTCCTATCAAGTTGATTTCCAAAAGGGGAGCCAATCAAGCATGCAAGATTTTAAAAGGAAAATAATAATCCAGACTTGCACACATGAATTCCTTGCATCCTGCTTTATTGCTAGCTGCCAGTCAACTGACTTGGATCTCACTTGCAGCCCTCTTACCCCACTGCAACTCCATCAGCTCAGAGCTGACTATAACAAAAGCAAGATTTTGCAAAATTTCCAACTCAACATCAGATGCTAAACCGTATTTCCAACGGGAACTGTGACATTTGAAAGTTTTATTCCCAAAGTCAATGGGGCTAAGGCTCCTAAAACCATGCCAAAGTTTTATACACCTTTCAATTTGGACTCGTATAAAATATCACTCTGCAAATATTTTCCATTTGCAGAAATCACCTGCTCCTGACAGCTTCTCAGGGGATTTTTCCTCACATGTAATACAATCTAAACATATGTGTTGCATTAAGTTGGGTTATATCAGGTCATGCCACCTGACACAGTATAACCCAACATAATCTAAAGTGATGTAAATCACTCATTACAACAAACCTAAAGAAAAACAAAAAAGAAAAAAAAAATCAACTTTCCCTCCACCACACTGACAGCTGCAGCAGATAAAGTGTCTATATTGTCATAAATGGCCAGGTGAGCATCTGTGATTTGATATTAAGGCATTTTGGCACACCTTTATATCAGTGGTGGCCACAGCTACAGTCCTAGCTTGCTGATCATGAGCAGTGGAAGGAAAGGAAGTTTTATGACTCAGCTTTAGAGAAGATTTCCTATTTTTTTAGCTAATATATGCTACAGCAAAAGGAAAAAAAAGTCAGAAATATTATAGCATAGTCATAAAATTCAATGCAGGTCCAAAGCTCGGTGAGGCAGAGGAACAGGTGGGAGAGCAGGTGAAGGGGATCAGCTGTCCCAGGAGGTGAACACAAGCCACAGTGCAAATCCATTCCCATAGAGGCCAGATATCAGATTCTCCCACCTCAGCTTAAGCAACAGAAGTTATTAATTCTGCATCACTTCATCAACTCTACCTAAGGATGATCAGCCCGTTCTACCTGCTCCTCTGCTGCTCCACATATGAAATGAGGCAAGCAGGAGGAAAGCCAACCATAGTGTAGGTTATCTCCTGCACTAGACCCACTCCTATCACTCACGTTGCACAGCATTCATCTACATGCAGTCCTTAGAGCTGACGAAATTATTCCTGGGGTTTTGAAACAGGCATTGAAAATCAGCAGTTCTTCCATAAATATTAAACTATCACACTCATTATGACAAAGGCATCTGCTAAAGGCGATTATTTGTCTGAACATCCCACACAGCGTAGGTAGAACATGGGTTATGTTAAGAGCCTGTTGTAGGATGCAGTCTTGTATCACTTTAGAAAGTAAGAATTTTACATCCAAGGGGTAAGCTTAATACCATGAATTATAACCGTAGTAAATTATTGCTGCTTTTTTCTTTGCAGTTCTGTATTTTTTAAGTTGTCTACCTATCTCCTAGAATTGCACCGAGTTGAATCTAATTGCCAACAGATTTGTAGTTATAGTACTAGAGGCATCTTGTGAAGTAGCTACAAAATTCTGTGATTCTGTGATACAGGACCAGGAAGATAACAAACCTTTACACTGAAACAATTACTGGTGATGTAAAAATATGGAGTCCCACAAGCAAATATGAACCCTGCTTACAATTTAGATTATTTCAGCTTATTTCAATTTAGATTATTTCAGCTGAACAGGCTTTAAACTCAAACTTCTCTTACTGTGGGTGCTGTAAATACAGCTTGAACCTTAATTCAATAATGAGATCAACAATTACACTTGAAGATTACTTAGCACTTCAGCAGAGTGAGCAAAATCCTTTTGATCACCTGTATTGTGCTATTCATTATTTTCTTTGATGGTTAACAGCACTGAAATGCACTTGTTAAAAAGAGTAGAGCAAAGTACAATATTTATACCTTATTACGAAGTGCATTAGCAAATCAGAGTGCTCGGAGCACCTACATTAAAAAGAAAACATCATCAATATTTGATGTTTGTCATCTTTAACATCTAGTTGTGTTTTTAACATCAATAAAGCTTTCGACCCCGAATCCATCGCAGTATCCAGAAATGCAGTCTTTTGCACACCAGACCCACATGCTGGCCATTTTGTTACACATCTTTGTTTCCCTCTTTGTGTGGCCTACAGAAATTAGAAATCAGCATTTGCAAACCATGGTGCAATTTCAAGAGGGGAGTGCTGGGAGACATTTTAGTAAGCAAGAAGAAAGCAATTATTTGAGACTGAGATTTCAACACTATTCTAAGTTGGGGGAAAAATGGCACGAAGTCATTGTGCTAGGCAACAGATCATGTAAACATTTCCTATGACACTCTTTCATCATATATAGGAACATTTACACTGCCAGATCTTGTCTTCTTTAAAAATGTCAGCTCAGTAAGTTTGATGCACATGTGCTCCTTCTGTAAGTGTCTGCTCAGGCAGACAGTTTACTAATTTGTGGCTCAGTAAACCTTTCACTGCACCGAGCACCTTGAGGTTAGCACATCTCTAATCATTATTTGATAACAGAAATCTGTAAGCATCACATCCCTGGTAACAAGAACATTGTATCTTAGCAACCAGCCTTCATATTCAAACAATTTCATTAAAGCGTAGCACCTCTTAGCAGGTGGGTGAGTGCGGGTGTTGATAAACATTTATAACATGATCAACCATTGTGTTTGCCAACACTATAATCAGCATGACAAATTTATGAATTTGTTTACAAGCTCTTAGGTACCAGCCTAAGTAGGTAAACTACCTTATAGCATGTTTCTACATCTATAGATAGAGGCTCATTCAGAGATTTGATGCTTCTTTATATTGAACACATTGGGTAAAAGGTTAGCAACTGAACATCACATGTCACTGTAAAAATCACCATTTAAATTAAACGACAAAGGATGTGTTAGAGCAAGGGCAAGGATTATATTTCACCCCCAAGAGAGCAAGGAAATTTAAAGTTGAAACGGTCTGTAATTTATCCCCAGGTCCCCAGCAGGGCACATATGGGGGGATGGTGCCCCAGCCCCACACGCGAGAACCTCACCATCACGGGGCAAGCATCAGGAACCCGGGGGTCACTGCCACCATGAGACAGGGAGAGAGAGGGGGCTTCCTGTCCTCATCCCAAGTTTGGCAACCCTGCCAAAGGGAGATACACAGGATAACACATCTGCCTCCCAAGGGAAACTGGCAGGGCTCAAATTATTTCAGTTCACCAAATACCCTACAGCGTACATATACTAGAGGAGGATGGCAGACTTTGCAGAAAGCAAAGCCGTCATCCTCTTTTGGAAATGCAGCTCGAACATCCTCAGTCATACTCAGCAAAAAGGTCTCACAAACATGCCTTCTTCAGAGGAAGCATTACAAACCAGATAGGCCGAATTTTGCTTATGGAAATACAGGAAATCTTTTTCAGTTCTGGGTTACAGAGCCCTATCCCTTGCTATCCCAAGAAAGCACATCACATAATGCTCTTCATAAACTATTTAACTTCATCTTAAAACCGGTTAAGTTTATTAACCCCATAACTTCCATTAGAAGCTTTTCCCAGAACTTCACTCCTCTGATGCTTTGAGGTCTCCTAATCTAGGGTCTGACTTTTATGGCTTTTGAATATTCATTGGTTCTCGTGCCGATATTGTCATTTAACTGAGACCACTCAACCTTTCTTGCTGTTTACATCCCTGTTTTTTTTTTTTATCTTAAACACAGAGAAATCATGACCCCTCTTAATCTTCATTGTTGCTAGGCTAAACAAATTGTGCTCTTTTATGACTGTATTACATCAACACAACCCTGTGGAGGGCAATAGGTTTACTTTTTTGTAATCAAAACCAGCATTTGATCTCATGAACTTAAATAGAAATATCCTTTATGAGTGTTACTTTCTAAAATGATTTCCAGTGTTACATTGCTGCTGAAAGGAACAGGAGGGGGAGAAAGGGGACAGCCGGAGAAAGTTAGCTGGGCAGCCCACGGTCAGAAATTTTGACCGCTCTGTCTACAATTGGATGTGCCAACAAAATACACCCAAGTTCTTTTGAGGGCCAGATTTTATGTAAGTCCTTAGGATACCAACCTACATTCTAAAAATCATTTATCTAACTAAATTATCTAGAAATGCAATTGCCTCTCCACCTTTTATTTTCTCTGTAAAGAGATGTCACCCATACCATCCCACAGGGTGCTCCAAGACCAACACCCTCAGGCATCACATGCTACTTGCTCAGCGGGTGTTAGACTCGGGTCTAATCACACTCTTGAACTCTATCATGGAGACCAAGCCAACCTGTGGTTCAGAGGCCATATCTAGAAACTTCCAGACATTCCTTTTCTGAGAGCATAATGCTCTTATAATGTTATCCATCAATCAGCCACAGATGTCTTTCCGCCTTGCCATTCGTGGGGGAGCACAGGCCAAGAAACAAAACAAAGGTAACAGGAGTGGCAAAAATGTTTAAGGTCAATGGGTAGATAAACACAATACATATCATACTCCACCTTCGTAACTGATTAATGGGTATTTTGCTAAAACAAACCAGAAGCTAAACGCTTGGAACGGTCAAGAACTTGATGCGTCAACCTAGTCACCAAAACAATGACCTGTTCCCCTTTTCAGTAACTGGTTTGCGCTAATTTTTCAAGCAAACCCAATAACAGCCTTGATAGAGCTGTGATGTGTGTTTAAACTTTACCAAAAGGTGGAAGACAGAATGCAAGTTAGAGAAAAACAGGAATATGAAGTTTGTACCTTGTACCTATTGCATCCAAGGTAACACTACCGCATCACTGATTTCACACTGGGCATGATACATCAGGCTATTAATCTACCTGGAATACCTGGGACCAAGTGAAGCATTATGAAATAGGTAACTGAAACTCCCTTTTTGAAAGTAAAGTCATCCACTGCAAAAAATCCCCAACAGATTCTATCATTTTAGCTTCTTCTTTGTGATTAGCTTTCCTCCCATTGGTAAGGTCTGATCACAAAGCTATATACTACAGCTGGAAAAGAAAACCCACCTGACAGAGTAATGTTTTGGGCTTTTTTTTCCTCTCTTTTCCTTTAAACTGATTCTCCAGGTTTGTAATGTTAGAGAAGTTTTAATTGTCTCAAGACATTTAAAAAAACAAACAATCAGAAACAAGAACTAAGGACTGCAGTGAACAAAAGCGAATATGATATGCACACACTTTACCAAACACCAAGTGCACACACATAAATCAAATGTATAAAATACACCTTGAGCAACAAATTTGGATTAGATCCACACAAAAAAAGGGAAAACCTGTTTAAAAGAGGAGACCAAAGCAATCCATACTCTCTCCTGTACAAATAAAATGCAAATTGAATTTCCAGAAAAAGACTTTTGTTGTTCTCAAATAATATAATAAAATTTAACCAGCTGTGGTTCCTCATATCTCAATTTCATCTTCTGTGAAATGGGCAGATTGCTTAAATACCATCTTCTTTCCTGCAAGCTAACATTTACAAAGCACTCCAACTTGAAAGTGTTTTTGGAGTAGTATCTTCTAAAAAGGCTGAAGAAATACCATAAAGAACACCACAACTGGCACACCGAAGTCAAATTCATATTCACTAGCAGGAATCTTTTTACTCTGTGTTTGCATAGCACAAGTGCCTGATCAACAGAGTGATGACAACAGCAATCTAGAAAGACATTTTCTCCTTCCCTTTCAGCTCATTTCTTTTGCAGGACATGTGTTTAGCAGTCAAAGAGAAGTGAAGGAGTATTTGTAACGCTATGAGAAGTTTAAAGTCTGGGTTAAAATTGCCAAATACAGTTTGAAATAGGACAGCTTCTGAAGACACAAAGGAGGGTTTAAGGTGGTATTCAAACAGTGCTGTCCTGCTCGTAGTCCACCCACAGAAAAGTCACCATTTTGGATTCTCACTTTTCCAGTAGCCTCAGATTGCAACTATTCCCCAGGAAACCGCAGTAAAGGTGCACGTGCAGTCAAAAGCCGGTTAAAGACTCTTTCTACATATCTTGTTTCCTTATGCTCTGCTACCCCAGCTTCCAAGTCTGGTTCGTCACGTCTCTGCCACACAGAGGAAGCCACTTGACAACACTTACTCAGCCACACAATACAGCAGGCAAGTACACATTGCCCAGGTCAGCAAGGAATAGACGTAGGATCGATAATAAAGCATGCTACTATAGAAGCAGTAATTACTTAACACCACCACGGGCTAGTTAAATATTATCCCTGTTACACAGTTAGGGAAAACAGATGGAGGTTGTGTCAAGACTACACGGAGTCACTCGTCAGAAGTGCAGTTTGATCTCATTGGCTTCAAGTCCCCATTTTTATACACAAATTCAGTGCCAGAAAGAGAAATACTGGATGTTTTTAAATAGAGTGGTTTTTCTAGGGGTGGGAGGGACAGTTTCTAATGCTTTTATGGCCTTCCCCATACCAGCTATAGGAGTGCTCAACAGTTTTGACTCACAAAAGAGGAGGAGGAGCATGCTGAGGCCACCTGTGGCTTCACATTCCCCTCTTTCATTCTTCACCCTTCTCCTCCCCAACCACCATCACCCCTCCTTCCTGGGAGGAACTGCTCATTGGCCACTTATAGAGCAACACACGTTGGGTATCTGGGAGGTCCTATAAATTTGAAATATTTCTGCAATTCAAACTCTAGCAAGCTGTTTCTTCCCATACTGGGCCAGCAGCAGCAGAATGCAAAGAGCATGCTGAGAAACAGGGTCCTACTGCACCAGCTGGGGGTAACGTTTACTTGCAACCAGCACAGGATGCCACAGATGATGCCTGAAGATAAATATAAACCCTTTCATATGTAAACAGCATATTTTGCCTTTTTAGCACAATGCTAGAATCTCTTTAATTTTCATACTGCTGGTTCAGAGCTTCATGACATTTTCAGCAGAGAAAGGCAAGAACAAAGCTGAGGATGTCCACACAGAGCACTGCAAGTGACCTCAGTTTGGGCCTTTGACAAGAATGCCACCACAAGGGATGATGGGAACGCTGACTCCAACACAACTCCACTACACAGCAACTTCTGAGACTCTAAAATTCATTTTACAAACACTAAATCAAACCCTTGGAAAGTTTTACAAAAGTTGGGTTATCAAAGCACCCATTCCAGTCCCAAACACACAGGCTTAAGTAATGAAATTCTGTTGATGTACACTGGACTTGCACATCCTAAAGTATGTCTTTTTGCTTGATTCTTAGCAGAGCATTTCAATCAAATCACACACATAAAAAGAAAGAACAAAAGCAAAAACCACTACCATAAACCAGGTAAAGCTGAGTTTCATACTGGTCTGAGATAACTTATGGTCCACCTACTTAGTACTATCACACCAATGAAGAGTGTTCTACAAATGGGACAGGAAGGTGAAAAGCTTTTTGGATGTTCTGCTCGATCTCCTGAAGCTGTATCAATTTCCAGGCTTTAGCTCTTCAGAAGTTCATTGAGTAGATTGAAATCATGTAGTGGTCAGTTAAAATATATATGTTTTTCATTAGAAGCCTAATGATAAATATGATTTTGTGTGTGTATATACACACGTATTTGTAGGATTTAATCATTTAGATCACAGTGGAGAGTAGTTTTAACACAGCAGTGAATTTTGCCTTGCCAGTGTGTCAGAGGAAAAAAAAGTAAAGCATTGTATGAACATAAATTAGAGTGACCTTTCACCATTTCTTTAACTCACCAGGAATAGCTACCACATTTTAGGGAAAGAACAGTCTCCATTAAAGGAAGAGACTATCAGCCCATGAGGTCAATTTTAATTTTGAGACTAGAATATTAAATACTCCCTTTGATTATGAATTGTATTAAAGTGATTAAAATCTTCTAATAAAAACATCCTAATCCCAGACCTGCTGTCGTATAAATATATATGGTTCACAATGTCTCAGAGCAACCTAACATTTGTAATAAAGTACATAATTTATTAAAAATATAATCTAACAACATTTAAACTCATTTTGAAACTCAAAAATATACACTTTACCATCCTATTCTGATACAAAAGAATTTCAGTAAAGCCACTGATTACTTCTAGCCTTTTACTTCTTTCCTGACAATATGACCACCTCTACAACTCAAAAACCTCTTGAAGAACTCAAGAGAACTTCATCAGCTACTGAGAGGTGAGTGACGAAAGCTGCAGAAATCCTAACATTTGCCTGAAGTATCTTTGTTATTATTTATAAATGCTTTTTCTGTTGCTGTAACACAACTAGGAGACATATGCAGATAGATAAAACACCAAATGTTTCTTTTTTTATGTTTTAAAGCGATCTTTGCATTATGCAGGATTTTTCCTTCAGATCACTATAATAGTTTCCCGAGAAGCAAGCTGCAATCCCCGTTTGACTCATCACATTATGTGCTTGTATTAAGTTTTACATTACATCCCAGTGCCATCTATGACTTACTACTAATATCTTTACACCACTGAGGCTTGGATATTTGATAGAAAGCCCCTGAAACCTCACCAAGGGTCTCATCAAATCAGGCAAGCCTCACTTTCCTATGTACTTACCAACTGAAGCATATATTCAAGTGAACCTAGTTTGAGTCCATGGTTGATTAATCAGCTATGCAGAGTTTTCTCAACTTATTGTTTCTACCAATGTAGATAAAATATTATGAAATGGCAACACTTGATGCTATACCTGAATATCAGTGCTTTACCTGAATAGAATCAAAATGGTATCTCTCCGTCACGTTAATGCCTTACCCCTTGCTTAGTGCAATGCATCTAAAGAAATGAAACTTATTGAATCAAGTTTAATGACATAATAAATTCTTCCCTTCAGACAATGTTAAGGCTTAATTCACTAGTGCACTTTAAGCCTTTGCCTTCAGCATCTGATGGGTCATTAGTCTGTAATCCAGCAGCTAGCCTGTTCGGAATCTAAACTAAATCAGCAAGTACCATATCAGTAGTTTCTGAAATATGACTGGCAGGTCAAGTGGCCTCAAAAAGACTGCCTGGGGCAGTTAAGACTAGGATAGGGCATGACTAGAACAGAACCAGTGATGAATCTGGAAGCATGTACTCAATAAAGACTTCATTCATTCTAACTCACTAAACAGCAGTTCCTCAAATGACTTGACTTATACTTTTGATGTTTTTAACCAGTAGGTCATGCAATAAAATTGTTCTGTACGTGCCAATAGGCTTAACACACAGATCATTGACTTGTGTGCCTGGGCTTCTTTTATTTATATTTTTCCCTCAAGTTTCTCTGCAGCAGCCTGCAATAAGCAATAGAATCACCATCGTGTGGAAAACATGTAATATAGTGGACTTAGATCACAGAATTTTCAAAAGCAGAAAGTTTGATGAAACACCCCTTTGTCCAAAAAGAAAGAAGCTCTGAAATGCCAGTTCCTACACCTGAAAAGTCACATTCTTGAGATGCTACTAAATGCTCTGTGATCCCAGCTGAGTATTTCTCATATTACGTATTAATAATAGCCCTCATGCAATCATTTTAGGGTTTTTCAATACAAGCCAGAAAACCAACTCTGCTTTAGAATTTCAGCTGGAGTATTCCAGGCTTACTGGCGAGGAAAGCGTGCTGTGCTTTTCTTCATCCTCCTCCGCTACAGCATAAACTGAACGCTCAGATTCAAAGTCCACTTCAGTCAATTGACCCCAGTGGTCTTTAGATCAGGCCTTTAATCTGTACATCGTGCTAAGATAATCAGTAACAGCTTAGTTAGAGGACAATTTTTTTCCCCACCCATCATTCCCCAGATTCAACAAAACATTTCCAAACATCTCAAAATAAAAGACTAGCACTTTCAGCAAATACAGCCTGTTAGAAACTATATTCACGATTTAAGTGATATTTGCTGTTAAGAAAACCGCAGTAGCAAAAATAAACAAACTGAAAATATGAGCCTGACGCTTTGACTCCTAGAAGACTTGTTTTCTTTGCTGCTCCCCTGAAATACATTTCAACTCTTGTGTCATAGCAGTTTCTCAATGGACACAGAGGACATCGGCAACAAACAGAGAGTGGAAAGGTAGACTAATTCTTGCCTCAAGGTCTGTTTTACTTACTTCTCAACTACATTTCTTTATTCGCAATAATGTCTGTAGTATCATAATGCTTAGAAATAGTTAACAGAGAAGGCCGTATCCACTCTATGCTAGCTGAGCTACCAAGTACCTCACAACCCTACAAAAGGTCTTAGTGCCTTTCATGTGACACAGGTATCAATGGGCAGATGCTCCAGAGAGCAGCAGTAAATGGTTATAAAGCAATTCTTAGTACCACAGTATTTGGGGAAATTGTAGGTGCTTGACCAGTTCCTTAAATCAACGCCGTGCACTGTAACTCTGTGGTGAGAAGACAGTTCCCAGCAAACCTAGCTGTGTATTGTCATAAAGAAACCTACCTCTGCCCTCATTACATAGCACCAAGAGAAAACCAGGTTTGGAAACTGAGCATGAGGTTGGGTTACGAACTACAGACCAGAGAGTTACCCCACTGCCCTTGCAATAGCAAAAAAACAGGCTTCAAAATATGGACAAGATCATCTCTTACTGTGTTCAGCTCTGGAGCCCCCAACGTATGAAGGACACAGACCTACTGAGGCAAGTCCAGAGCAGAACCACAAGGAAGATCCAAGGGCTGGAACACCTCTCCTACGCAGACAGGCTGAGAGAGTCTGGGTTCTTCAACCTACAGAAGGCTCTGGGAAGACCTCATTTCAACCTGCCAGTACCTGAAAGGGCCTAAAAAAGAACTGGAGAGGGACTTTTTATAAGGGCATATAGGGATAGGACAAGCGGTACGGCTTTAGACTGACAGAAGGCAAATTTGAAATCAGATAGCAGAAATAATTCTTTACTGTGAGGGTGGTGAGGCCCTGGCACAGATTGTCCAAATAAGCTGTGGAAGCGCCCTCCCTGGCAGGGTTCAAGGACAGAGCTTTGAGCAGCCTGGTCTATTGAAGGTGCCCCTGCCCATGGCAGGGAGACTGGAACTAGATGATCTATAAGGTCCATTCCAACCCAAATCACTCTGTGCTCTCAACATCTCCACTCCCCCATGAAGCACGTGCGGGACAGGAGGACACAATCAACCTATTCGATATTCACTTTTCATGGAGCTGTTGTGTGAAATTCAGCGGGGCAAAGCCCAAAATATCCCCAGCTAGAAATTAACTCATTTCTAGATCCAGTTTGCTCAAAGTTGCCAACAGATTAATTTAAATATGCATTAAACACACTGTATAACAGAGGCAAATTTACTTGTTGCTTTAAGCATGCCCTTGCTATTTTAAAATAAGCTGGCCATCGTATTTCTCCTATTATCTTCGGTGACATTTAATCATTGCTTAAATGTAGGGAACACAACGGAAAGAAATCAGCTTATGTATTTGGGAAGGCGATTCTTAGAAATTAGGCTTCTTTCCAAAAAGAATACTTAACTAGTTGCTCACTGACTAAACAAACATCGTTAGCACGTATGCCTTCTCCCTGGTAAGAGGGAAGTCACAGGATATCCCAGACAGGGTCAGATCCTTTCTGGTGACACACTGGCAAATATGAATTCAAATTCCCAGAAGACCAACAACTCCAGCCTCTGTACAGTAGTATTCCCTTTTTTCCCCTGTCTCACACACACTGCAGAGGTAGAAAGTATTTACAGAACTGAGAAAATGCAATTTTTTTAATTTATTATTGAACTATCAAAGGCACTCTGTCATTTGGGATCTCCCTCCATCTCCAGCCTTTTTATTCCAAGGTACTTCAGTAACACCAGTAAGTGAGTCTAAAATGCCAACTTGAGATTTGCATTATAAATGGCATATACAAAGACAGATCTTTTAAAACTTTGGTTGATCTAGCATATCAAAGATCTTCTCTCTTTTTCTAAGCTACTTCAGTAACTGTATTGAAGTGAACTGAAAGGATTAGCTTGAAAGTGGCAAGAAATCTGGCGTGCAAAGAAAAAAAATTCCCCCCCCCCAACATATTTCAGTTGAACTCTTCATTACATGTGGGCCACTTTCCTCTTCTGAAATGCGTTATTCCTTCTGTCTCTCTCATGCTATCCCGTGCTGTGTCAATACCAAACAAGGTGAAAATATAAAGCATGCAAGAACGTCTCCTGACACCGGTTCTGTCAGCCCCGTTCAACCTTCTGTGTTGCTAAACTGAGCACCGGAGTGAAGATTACACCACATCTGTTCGTTATTTCCTCTTTAGCCAGAGAAAACGGTAAATCCAGCAGCGTGAATGGCCTCTGCCTCTCCCACACTTTATCCTGAGCTGCTTCCCTACAGCACAGACCATCCGTGTGATCGTGGTACGCGTCGCTGAGACGCACACGGAGCGCCTTCTCCTCTTCCCAAGGAAATCACACACTGTTTTCACTGCTTGCCGTGCGGTTAGCACAGTCTTGCTCCAGTAACATCTATCCGGGAAAAATGAAACAGCATGGAAAAGTCACCGGGGGAAGAAGAGCAGAAGGAATGACTCAGCTCTGAACCTGAATTCAGACGAAAATGAGTAACAGCTCCCGAAAATCAAAAAAAGATCCAAGACCGCTGATACCAGTTCTCCAGTCAGACAAGTTTCTAGTTTGAAAGTTGACAACAAGGCAGAATATTCTTAGAACTATTCATCACTTTGCAGCTCCCTACCTGGCCCAATGTCCCTTTTCTTTTGTTTGGTGGTTTTTTTGAATAATTGAGGAAGCCAGCTGTATTTACTCTTTGAAACAAAAGTTCTTTATATTTAATGACATGTTCAGCGACAGTCCTCCCCAGCCAACCCACGTCCACGAGATAACAGTCTCAGCAGCGAGCTCCCAGCCTGCATTTGGCAAAAGGCTGAAGGTCTGAGAGGAAAGAAGAGGCCAGCAGGCACAAGTAAAGGGAAGGACTTGGTGTTTCCATGCCGGGGCTGAAAACGCGAGGCTGGCTAAGCCAGAGCCACAGGGCTCCATTAACGCTGCAGGTTTCCAGGCTAAATTGTTATTCCCATCGCAGCAGCTTTGCGCTGGCCACTCTAGCCCAAGCTCAATCCTCTTACACCAGTGACTCCAGAGCAAGACTAGACAGACAGGGAGCAGGGAAAAACCCAGGCCAGGAAAGCATAGTCCCCACTTTGACTCCCTTGCTCATGCCAGGACAGCCCAGATGTTAGCATAGGAAGCTATGTGTGCTCAGACTCGCTGCCGAGCACCACGCATGTGAGGACAGACCATGGGACCATCAGGGTACCCAAGATATGGGGAAAATTATTCCAAGCATAGTCAAATACCACTTATAATGGGCTGCCAAAGGGATAGTCTTTAATGTGAGGCTTCTAGAAGTTGATTTATCAGCAACCAATTACAGAAAATACTAGGGGGCTTTCTTCATGTCTCATAAGCTACAATAGATGTTCCGCCCCTCGGTGCCAATGATACAGGCATCCTGTCAAAGCTGAATAGCTGCCTGCTGACCCCTCCTCTTCATCAAGTGGGATTTGCTAATGTCCTGAGCCAAAACTGTGCCGGCACCAGCTGGCAGGCACGCTTGTGAACCTACAAAACCCACCGCAAAGACAAATAGGACCTCTGAAACCTGCAGAAGCAAGACCAGAGTTTTTCCTTCATCCCAAGATTAACTGCAGAAGAGTGCTACAACAGCTATTCATCAACAGCACCACCCAAAGCCTTCCTTACTGCATAGATCAATGTGTCTAAGGCTGTGACTAATGTTAAAGTCACCACCTTAGAAAAAGGAATAAAAATGAAGAAATCATCAGTAACAAGCATCAAGTCAGCTGTATCAAGTTACTTTTTTTAGTGTAAAGATTTAAAGTACATACAGACTCAAAAAAGGCCTTTTTTTAATCTTCTCCTGATAAAGAAACACAAAATATTAAATCAGTTTAGGTTTATTTCAAACAGTCTTAAAGAGAAAGCGATACAAGCCTGTGATCCCACAGAGGCTATATGGATGCTGAGCCACACGTAAAATACTGTTTGCATATGTGAAGTTCAGCAAGCAACAGACTTCTGAGAACCGAGTCATGTCAAATAAAAGACTAGCTGTGGTAATAGCTATATTTACGTTTGCTGTTGCTATATTCAACTTTCCTACTAGACAACATATAGGTAGAGGAATTAATTGTCTGGGTGCTCGCACAGGAGACCCCATCTTCTCTAACGACCCACCCAACTGGGTCAGCCTGAGCCTGATGGCAGAAATGAGCAATAAAAAGTTTAACACTGTCTGAAATAATCCCGGATTTCATTTAATCTCCCTCCTAGTACTAAAAATAACGGAGAGCAATAAAATCTCAGATGGTGCATATTGCAAGAGCTGCCGTTTAATCTTGCTGATGAGAAAACGAAAAAGCAACAGACCCCTTTCTCAGCTTCCCAACACTCAAAATTTTGGGTTTTTTTCCTGCACTGTTGGAATATGCACCCACTTCCTTGAATTAACAGATCTCCAAATAACACACGTAGGGGCCATTTTCCTACACATAAACATGCCTTCTCTGTTCACAAGAGTATAACTGGCTTCGGGAAGAAATATAAAAGAGTTACTAAAGCCAATAAAGCAATTTCCTCAGCCACACATATGGCTTCTAAGTTTAATAGCAATTATGTCATTTTTATATATGATTCACTTGATGTTGTTTTTATGTGAATCATTTGACATATATAACTCCAGCAGATTCCTTAAATAAGCATATCACCAGAGACTAAATTACTAATCAATTAACCAATTTCTACCCTTCTTTCCCCAACTTGGCATGCAATTAAGAGAGAAAACTAAACTTAGAAAGACAGTAGAGGCACTTTAAGAAAATTAGGTTTGATAAACTGTGGGTTTTCAGTTTGGGGTGAGGAAGGGGTTTGCAAAGAAATAAACCAGGATCTACAGCAAGCCAACACACAAAAAGACTTGGCATTCAGCTATCTCATTGGAGTGACTTGAAGAGCATCCTTGAAGCACCTGAGGTTTCTCCAGCACCCCAAACACGGCACAGCCACCCTGTGCACAGCTCACGGGTCTGCAGCCCTTCACCCTTCCCTCGCAGGAACACTGATAAAAACGTGGCCACAAAACACCTGCGATTCAGCACTTGAGCAGGTGCAGGAGGAACACCGAGACCCCTAAATACACCATGTTTTAATTCTCACTTCTCTTCTTGCTGGGGATAACAGGGGAGGCCAGCGCCGCAGAGGGAACAGGGAAGGAAACAGCCCAGCCAGAGAGGTGTTTACAGTTTTCTTGTCTGACCTCTTTGTGCTCTCACCACAACACACACCCTTCTTTCCAGAAGAAATGTTATACCCTGCAACACCCCTTCCTCATTTTCAAACCGTTCACCGCCCTGGTGCTCTGTAACCTGCGCCTTGGCCACAGGCAGCAAACCAGCTCTTCCTCCCCTTTCCTGGAGATATGCAGCTGGGCATCCCCTTCCAGTCTAACATCAGATCAGCCTCTCCATGCTTTCAGGATCAACAATCAGAGATGTTCTGTTTTTCCAACTTAACTATTTTTATCATATCTCAATTAGCTCAGAGCTCAGCATAGAAAGGCAAAAAACCTGACTCTTTGCATTTGTGCGGCTTGAGTGAACTAGGCACAGGCATTTTCCACCCCTTTCTTAGGGAACAGGCATCTTTCAGAAGGAAAGCCACTCCTCTTGCTAGAGAATACCATCAAAAACCAGTTGTAATGCCTCCAACTTCAACTGCGTGCAAAGACTACACACCTACAGCAATTTTGCATCAATTATTTGTTTTCTTCTGATAAACCCCACTAGCTAACACAAAAATAGACGTGTCCTCACTCGCAAATGTACAAAAAGAAAAGATATCAGTTCACATAAACTACTTAGAGCCGATAGTTATGTACCTTGGCTAGCATCAAAATAACAATTAAGCACACGCTTAATCTAATCACTAAAACAACCTTATGTGCTTGCTTTATTTAAGAACATATTCAAGAGATTTGTTTGAAGAAACCAAAGCAAACAGCAAGGCCAGGGCTCAAACACTAAACAACCACATGATCAACCATTCCAAGCCTTTTCCAGCACAAAAAGGAAATTCAGATTTCACAGTTTAGTTTTTAAACACAAAGAGATCAGAAGCTATCACAGCACTCTGCCTCAACTTTGTTCTCCCACCTCCAGTAGCTGTTCTTACCTTAAAAAGGAGTGCACTCTTTCTTCTTTCCTTCTCTCCTTGCTTCCTCGACCCAAGAAATTAGGGACCTCCACTCCTCTGCTATTCATTCTCCTGCAATCAGGCTCAAGTGAAGTCACCTGTGCTCTGCAGGCTGGGGTGGTGGGGTAGGAGCAGCCCCACCCTTACCATCACCACACCTTGGCCAGGAAGCCTCAGCAACACCGAGCTAAGTGTCAAGGCTTTCCTCTACCATGTACACCTGGGTGCACATCAAGGAGATTCCAGAAGTCCATAAGCCATCTAAATTGGCAAGTGAGACGTGTGAGGCTCACACATGTATATGTACTGAGACCGGTCGTAATCCTTCTCTTAGGGGGAGCAGGCATCCTAATCACCTATCTCTGTTATTCACGGTAGTTACACAGAGCTTTGCCTACAGGTAAAAATACTTAGGTGTGCAATAGTTGTCTTCTAGACCTTTACCTGATTCACAACAGAAACTGGTTATTTCCTCCCCAGTGTCTACATCCCAAATGGCGGTGATGCGAGGTAGCCTCAGTTTCTACAGTTGGGGATGCTCCTCTGGATCTCAATCACTTTATAGTAGCAGAATCAAGAATAGAATAAAAGCAGCTGCTGGGTGAAACACCTAGGATCTCAAACATGCTTCTGCACTTACACACCTGCTTATATTAAAGTTCAATGGTTTCAAGAAGAGTGGAAAACTCTTTGTACATTCAGGGACAATATCTTTTTTCTGGATGTCAGGTATTTAGGTCCAAATCATTACCACAAGTCAGGATAAGGAAAAATTCAATGCTGACCACCTCCTGCAGCTAACCCTTTGCCCATGGTGCCTTGTCACACCTGCGTGCAGCTCAGCACACTCGAAGTGACCACCGCAGCCTGGAGCCCCTTGGGCAGGATAGGTGTGGAGCAGAGGTGTGGTGAAACACAGTAGCTTTAGGCATGAAGAAGGCAGTAAAACGTCTGCTGGCATCGGGCATTAGTGCATCTGTGCAGGACAGGAGAATCAGTGTCAGGAACTGAAACCCAGGAGAAGAGAGGGGCAGGGGGGGCTTGTGCCACCCAGAGGGAGAGATGAATTTCCCTGGTGAAATCACCCCAGAGGACACCAGGATACTTGTCACCTCCTCAAAAATTAGCTTGGAGGTGAGATGTGTTCGCACAGAGGTCAGCAAGTCCTGAAGTCTTTTTCCTACAACAGTGGTTCTCTCTCCTGCCACTCACTCGTTATTTCAGGTTTCTGTCCCAGATGCTCATGCTTAGATATTGCAGATGATCAGTGATAGGAAGTTTTGTTCATTTTCATTCAAAACCTGTTTTTTCTCCCTTTTCCTTCTGCTGTAGAGATCTGGCAATCTGGTTTTATAAAACAAATGATTCCCCAAAGACAAGTGTGCTGACAGGAATCAATACAGCTGGTTTGACTCCCTCGAGATACAGCTTGTTCAAGGTGAAAAGCCTGCTGGGCTTTCTTTACCTGGCTGGTTAATGACTTATAAATAAGAAAGTTGTGAGCAAAGAGAGTTCACCTCCTCCCTGCGCATGTCTGGCAGGACCATCTTCCTTGCAAAGGAGACAGGAACTTTAGCATACAAGATGCAACTGCATGATGGAGGATCAGCTTTGGAGTAGCCATCCCACTGCTTGGGCATGGCACGCTTCCCACTTTACTGGCCACCATTTTCCAGTCGAGTCACATATGTTAGGTCTGCTGGTGTACGTGCAGCTGGTCTGGTGTTCTTCCCAGGATCCTACCTTTGTTTTGTGACCACTCATTTCCCTCTGCAGGGATGCCTACAAACCCACGGCAATCAGCTGTGGCTTCCAGGGAACCGCGTGTGCTTCCTCAAAGCTTCGGAAAACACTGAAGCTTGAATGCTTCTCAAAAGTGAATCCCCTTGCCTCCTTTTAGATCCTGTTTACTACTTGCACTTGATTAATACAGCCACACTCTGAGGCTACATGTTTTCAACACCACATGCCCTGAGCTAAGAGAAACCAGGGCAAAACATTAGTAATAAAGCCCCTGCTTTGCAGAAGAAGTGACTGCAAAACACGCCTACGCCATGTACCAAACGGCACGTCTTCTTTTGCATCTCCACCTTCCTCGCCTCCCTTTTCCTGCGGCTGGTCCATCTGTCCTCACTTGGGAGCTTTGATTTCACACGTCTTTACCCACCGCGTCTACCCTGCTCGCTGTCTAATCCTCAGGCGCTTCGTGATTAGTAAACCTGCACAGACGTTATGCTGTGCGGTTTCCCATCGCTCGGGGGCTGCCCCGACTTTTGTACTTTCTGCTGCTGACAAACCCACCTTCCACCCCTCACCGGGCCCTAGAGCACATGCTTCCACCCACTCTCCGTTTCATAAGGTCTGTGCTCTGGATGTCAGCCATGCGAGCTCCTTGTGCGCTCTGCCTGCTGAGTTCCAGACATCAGGATCCACTGCCCTGCAAGAACCAAACAAAATAATCCTACTGGCAGGGGGGTGGAGATAATTTTGCAGAGCGGCCACTTGCTTCCTTTGTTCCCCTCCCCATGGCTCACTCATTCAAGCTTTGCCCCTGTAGACCCTCCGTGTGTTCCCACCAGGAGGGCTGACGCTGTCCTACCCGGCTACATCACCAGGGACATCCAGCTCAGGAGCTTCTGCTCTACTTAAGTCAGGAAAGTCTCCCAAATCCAGATGTGTCCTGAGAAAAGTTCAGACAAAAAAAGACATCCCAGCTGCAGAAACCTCAGTGCAAGCTATCTCTGCAGTCCCAAACCTGACACGGTCGAAGGACTGGACCTGTCAGACATGGTCCGGAAGAAGTCAAAAAGACTAAAATCTAACCAGAAAAGAAGCAGAGTGGTTATTTTGTTATCAAAGCAAAGCAAAAACTGAAGGAGTTAAGGGCCATACTTACTTTCCTGTGACGTAGTTGGTCATTTAGGAAATAACTAACCTGCTTCACTTTCAATGTTGTCTTATGCCATGTAACAAAGATATTAAAGTTTTCCAGGTTTTTTTCTTCACCAAATTGGTTGATGCTTCAAAAGCAAAACCAAAATTTGGCCTAGATGAATTTTCAGGTGTCTTTCTAAAGTAGATTTCATATATTTAGTGAAATTGCATGCTGCAGTTCTGTATTATTTAGCCTACAGAATGAGACCAACATGCCCACCCAAGGAAAAGGATTAACCGAAATAATACCATTTCTAGGAATTAAAATTATTTGAATTCAGGCTGAAGCCTTTTTCCAATACGCAATCTTAATGTGATCCTGAGGGAGCTCTGAAATTATCATCTGCAAGTAAGTGATCTTTTCATGAAATTTTATTCGAGCACTATATCTAGGTATCTTCTCCATAACTTCTATGTCCACAAGCTTATTTATCTCCTTGCTAAAGTTCAAAATCTAATTTCCAACACAGGTTACTTACTGTAATAAACTGTACAAGCTTTAAAGTGACAAGTTGAAAGATACAATTTTTTAGAGTTATGAATTAATAGCCATATACGTCAAAGAAAGTGCCAACTTTTTCATATTTATAGATATATTATTGAAATGATAAAAAATGAACTGAGGAAAGAGAAAAGAAGTGAGGAGAACTACATATAATGAATCAAACATACTTAACAAGACATGTACAGACACTTTAGTGTGCATCTCTTTTATTACATTACATTAATCAAATTCTGCTAAAGACATCCATCTAAGCGAAGTGTCACAGTGATATTCTATAAAAACATTCTTTTGAAAAAGAGTCTTCCCTGACAGCGGTATCAACTACACTGTCTTAAGTGATTGTCAGGACTGCATTACTCAGAAATTAAGAGAATTTATGTAAGTGCCTCGCAAGCTCCCCTGAAGAAAAAATAATTTAATTGGAGCAAGTGTACAAACTCTGATAAAGGCTGGTAAAACACGGATAAGTGATTTAACTTAGAGAAGCATGAACTAGGGGATTTCGCTTCTTCCTTCTTTGGTTCACAGCACCAACAGATGTTTTTTTAGTCTGGAAAATCCTGGAAGAAAATCCTCCCCTCTGTTAAACTGGGTAGAATACGAGCACTTTTTTTAAATTATCCAGCAAGATGTGATCAGCTGGGTTTGGGGGCTTGTATGTTTTTTTCCTACGTGTATTTATTTATTTATTGTAATGAGCTTACAAACAGCTCTCGGGAAGATGATGGGTGTTTCTTTGCGGTGCAGCTGTGAGGCCCAGATGTGGCACTGCTTGGCATGACCTGGCCCTGGGGAGCAGAGACCGTTCTGGTGGGTTGGGCACATGGGTCGAGTCCATGCATGAGCTCATCAGGCCTGGAATGATCTCCTGCCTTCCTACTAACAGGCAGGCACTGCAAACCAAAGGGCTCATTATAGGTAACCCAGTATTTTTAAATCTTATTGTAGCCGTGCATTTCGTAATGGCATTTATAATAGGTTGCCACTTGTTGCTGAAAAAAATGATGTGAAATTAAGAATTTGGTTTAATTTTTGTGTTATTTCATCTCCTTTTTTAAAACAGTCTACCCCAGGATTTCTTGATTTGACCACAAAAATTACGAATACCAAATTTCCCATTGAATGGTGAGTTTGGATTATGAGAAGCTACTTTCAGAGTCCAGCACCCGTGAGCCACAGAGAACAAGGGGTGAAGGGTATTGCATCACTTCTCCTCCATTATTTAGAGGCAATGGGATTCATAAATCCACGGAGTTGACATCCATTAGGTAGCATTAAGGTAGTACTGTTATTCCCATCAGCTCTGGGCTTCTTGTTGAGGAGTTGATTTTACTCCCCTGCAAATCAAGGGAAAGCTCCTCAGGGTAATCCCTTAATGATGCGGCATCAAGAGTCAAAATATAAGACAAGAAAACAATCCACGGGGAATAGTTTTATCTAAAAGATTCACCAACGGATCACAAAAGCGATGATTTGCTGTTCCCAAATATTCACTAATTTCACCATACAACTATTAGCCTGGACGTTATTCAAACTTCAAAGTCAACACTGCAAAAGCCGAACATAAAATTCACCATTTGTATAACTTATTAAGTGAAATATGTAATTCAGGTGACAGGCAGAACGTCAGCTTCAACCTGTGTTTTCAGCCACAGTGAGAGTTGTGGGTTAGTTCAGGCATCTACTCAGGAAAAAAGCACACATACACACACACACACACACACAATTTGTCAAATTAGTTGATGCAGTGCAATTTTGCAATGGACTGTGTAAATACAGCAGAATTGTGAACACATCGAATCAAAATTCTGCCATGAATTCAAACTAATATTTACCGAACATCTCGTTCACTGTTCGCTCAGCTGCTCTTATCAATGTTATAATAAACTATAAATCCTAGCGAGCCCTGAGGCAACTTAACTGCTGTAGTGATGCTGGAGGGTGATTAGGAAAAAAACCTAAAGATAAGATCCATTGTTTTTTTCATGGTTGTGCACATCATTTTTCTATTTCTGATGCTTTATGTGTGATAATCTGAGCTTCCTCAGAGGTAAATTCTCATCTAATCATAACTCCCCACACATCAACAGAACATATCCTATGTGGTCTAACAACAGAAAAACAGAGAGCAAGAAGTGCTTCATTAAGAACGTGGATTTAGCCTACTGTAAGCTCATTCTTAGGCTGCAACAAAAGCCCCAGAAAAGGTGAAAATTAAAAGGTGCCACCTAAAGAGCTCTCTAAAATTAGAATTAATTTTAAGCCGCCTGTAAAAAAATCTGGATTGTGCTGAGAGCTATGAAGATGGGGGCTATTTTAAAAAATATACGTAATATCATAAAGAAGGAAAAAAGCAGCCCTAATAAAAAAACAGGGCAGGTATCTTTCTGCCGGTCAGCGTTACACCTACTTCAGATGAAAATGTATTGGCGGAGCCCATCCTGTGGCGTGTCTGGTACACACAATGTACACGGATGGGGTCGAGGGTGCAGCAAGGTTAGGGCGAGAGGAGAAAGGGCACCAAAGGCAGGGGCAGAGAAGGTGCCAAGGGGCCACCCCTCATTTTTGTAGCCTCACAATTGCCAGGAGTGGGTCTTGGGTTTCAAAGGGATGTTAAACAGGCACGTTAGTAAATTCTGATCCATAACTGCTCACTGCAGCACTGGGAGGCAGGAGACATCTCCTCTCACTACTTTTGGGTTTGAGCAGCCCTGTCCCAGACAGGCTCTGATGTTTGGCCTGGTCCACCACAACCAAAGCAAAAAATCAGGAGGACAAGACAATGCAATATCAGGTGGTCCATTAATAATTATTTTGTCCTTTCGTGGTGTTTCTACCTCTGTCCCCGCCTGGGCTGGCACCCCAGGGAACCCACCCCTGGTTCTCACAGGCCAGGCTGACCTTTCTCCTGGCAGTCCCAGCGAGCAGCGTGCCTGTGCCAGGATCAGCCCCAGCAACCGGAATTTGTCTCCCTCTAAGTGACAGCTGCCATTTTAATGATCCAGCAGGGAAGGTGAATTTCATCTTGGGAGGCAGAGTAGGAATGCAAATAAAAAGAAAGAAGAAGTGTTTCCACAAGAAGCTCCTGAAGATCAGATGGCTAGGAAGAGATTTGGGGGTGAATTCTATATTTAAAAAACATTTTTAGCCAATGTAACAGATAACTTAACCAGTTGCTACATTGCACTGATGTATATTTGTAACTCTGTTTGAATGGATTTGTATTAAATTGTCTGACTTTCAGCGGTTCTTCACAGAACCCGGCTCTTCCCTGTCCTCATCTGCCTGGTGAGACTGTCCAAAGACAACCCCCTGCCAGACTATTACACTTTAAGAATCATTTCAGTGACTTTCCCCCTTGGTAACGAGATGGAGTGATTAGAAGCGCTTTCACAATTACCCCGCCGTTTTCCTTTAAGACACATATGAAAATTCCTTCCCTTTCTCAGCCCTTGGCACGTTCAGAGTTACTGTTCCCACTCACAGCTGTCACTACCATGCAAACTTAATAAATTCCATCTATGCATGACTTGCTTAGCTAACCTCCATCCACCAGAGATACACGCTTCTTACTCAGACAAGCAGGACAATAACATAGTAAAGCTTCAAAACAATAGCTCTCGTGTTTCAAATACGTATAATATGGCAAGGGGGTTATCCCAGCCCTGGTGATCCTCCCCTAACAGAAAGGAGCTTTTCTTTCACACTATTTAACTTTTGGAATTCCTTTTTTTCAGGGGGTGGTTTCTTTTTTTCAGTGGGTTTTGGAAGGTTGGGTTTGGTTTGGTGGTTTTTTTTTTTTTAATTCAATAGTAGTTTGAAAATATGCAGGACAACCAATTGGAAAAAGACTGTTCTTCCAAAAACGTAAAGGTAATTACAAAGGCACAATTAAATAAAGGAAGAGGTAAAAAGGACAAGATTTGCCTCACTGAGCAGAAAGCACCCCAAAACGCAAGCAGCCAGATTCCGACCCAGCCAACCTTTGAAATTTCCACTAACACATGAAGCCTCTGGAACTGTTGCAAATTTAAATCCACATAACCCAGAGTAAAATCTGGCCCCTGAACAATTTTGTTAGCAGCATATTTGTCATGCGCATTAAACCCTACGCAACAGCAGCCTCGGGTCACGTCAGCTGGGACCCTGCACCACGCTGGATACCTTTCCCCTTTGCCACCTCGTCTGTCAGTAGAGCGATCAGCACTTTTTGGGAGAGCTCAGCATTTTTCAGAATTAACACCGTAAGAGAAGTAATCTTGCCTGTGTTAAATAAATGCTCCCAAATGCCAGGTAAAATGCACATCAGAGTGCATCAGGCAGCCACACAAGGTATCTGCAGGCAGTAGAACAAAGTACGCTTCACTTTGCATTAGGGCAGGCGAGCGTTGAAGCCTACAAGCAACAGAAAAATGCAGGATGAGTAATTTTACTAGGTGCTTCCTGACAAGATTTCCTGGGGCCAAGCACTGTCCTGGCTTCCAACCTACGTAACTTTGATTAAATCAATTGCTGTTTATCAGTATGCCATAAAATGACAGGAGCCAGATGCAACAGGATTGAACCCTAACACAGGTAAGGGAGGTAGAGCGGCACGGCTGCTAACGCTAGTAATTGCTAGGCTGATTAACTTGGGTTTGAGGATGGGCATTGGAAAGGTTAGTTCCAGCCTTTCCTCATTCAGTTTCTCCTATTGGATGTACTCTAGACCATACTACATGGTGGGTTTCCAGGCAGGTGTAGCCTACTACATACTGCCTAGGAGCTCTGATACAATAGGTCCTGTGCAATTTTGAAATTATGATTCCAGAAGACTAGGATTTGAAACATGATGTAGACTGTCAAAAAATATCTTTTCTTTTTTTGCCTGTTGCTTTTTGTATACTTCAGGTTTTAGAGCTGTTAGGTGAACTTTTAAAAACAGCCCATGAGAAGCAAAGTTTGCTTGGAGCATCCCTTCCTCTGCTCACCCCGAGCTGCTGACGGCAGTCCTGGCCTGACTCTACAGACCATGGTCCTTGGACTCCAACCCCTCGCTGCTACCAGACACGATCCTGCCGGGTGCCCCTGCTAGAGGTGGATCAGAGGAAGCTTGAGGACATGGAGTGAGTTTGCAAGAAATCTGGACTTCTTCCTAGGCCAAAGTTTGCTTACGGTATCTGCCCTAATCTTTCAAAGAAAAAGATTGCACAACAACCAGGACACCCAAACCTATCAGAAGGATGTAATGCATAACAAATATAGTTTAAAGATGCCATTTCTTACAGCACATTCATACAATTAAATTCTCTTACAGTCTCAATTTCCACTCGGAAAATGGATGTCATAAGAACATGTATAAATTATTCACATCTTTACTAAATGAAGGGCTATCAAAAAATTGTCACAGGCTATCCATACGTGGTATGACTTGAGACACAACTGACAAGGTAACTAATATTTTTAATATCCCAGTTATTTTGTGATTACAAGAAGACTGATATTTTACAGTGTTAGTTCAAAGTACGAAACTAGGAAGACTAGTAAACTTCGCCAAACCTATGGCCTTGATCCCACCTCCTTTGAAAACCCCAAGCTACAAGTGCATGGTGTTTTCGTGGACTGATGGGTACTTTTGGGTATGCGCAGAATGAAGAAATAGAGCCCCATAGTGGTTAATCCCCAAAGCTAAAAATAAAAAACAAAACAAAACCCTACCGAAACCAAAGCCTTTTAAGCTGCTATCTAATATTTTAAGTGATTTATTAAAATGTTAATTATCTGAATAACATTATGCTTGAATACAGGGGGAAAAGGCATTTTGAAAACCGTGTGCTTTTTGAACTGGGAGGGTAATTCACAGATTTTTTCCAAAATGACAATTTCTTTTTTATTCAGCAGCTTGAACACTAAGTCAGAGCACTCTTCAGACTGCAAATATAGCAATTATCCCAAGTAATGCTTTGACACTGTTACCACAGGCAAGTGGCCAAAGTGCATCAGCAGTCAAAATATCTAAGCAAGTTAACAAGCTCCTTTTACTCTCAGCAGAGCAGGAGAAGAAAGGGAATCCAACCCCTGAGAAATGTTAAAATAAAGGAGAAAGAAAAGCTGCTGGTGTTTGTTAAAGAAAATGGTGTCACTGTCTCGGCCTGATCAAGGTGTAATATCTGAGTCCCTGACAGATGTCCCTGGCTGTGCGGGATGGGGAGGGCTCTTCCCGAGCATCTCTGCCGTGTGTCCCCGGCTAATGACCGGCTGCAGCCCACCAGGACCCGCCGTCAGCCCACACCTTGCTCCTTGGCTTGGTGCTCTTTCTCCTCTCTCTTTGCCCCATTTTTTTTCTTTTTCAGCTCCATTTGCAAAATACCCCCACATGTACCATACAAAAGACATCTAAACTCATTAAGGAAATTCCCAAAGAACTATTAACAAATCATTTTGCTTCAGCCAGAGATATCAGATTTAATTAGGTGAGCGGTGTTGATGGGGTGCAAAAACAAAAGCCATCTCCTGTCTGAAAAGGTTCAGGTCCTATGTAGGCCCCATTCTTTCCTCTATGGCACAGACAATAATTGAGCATTTTTTTAAAGGACATAGGGATGAAAAGAGGAGTCTGTCTCACAGACAAAAGCTTTCAACTAAGATTTGTTTTCCTTTCTCACCAGGTGACTTAAAGGGAAAAAATCTTCAGCTGTAAAGAAATGGCTATAGCCTACAGTGAGAACACAGCGACAGAGAATATAAAACAGCTCTAACAAGCATAATTTTTGCAAGTGATTAATCAAAATGTATTTAGCCAGTCATTTTCAATGATAATCAAAAGACCCGCTTAAAACAATAATCATTTTGCAATAATAACAGTTATGTTCATTCAAATGCAGGCAGGCTTCGCTGCCTGGAATGAAACGGCGATGTTGGACCCGGCTATGATGCCCCGAAAGACTGAAGGGTTTCTCTGGCTGGGAAAGCACCAGGATGGAGCCTACAGGTTGCACAGATTAATGCCCTGTACGGCACGGCAATGCAAAGTACCGGGGAGCCAAAGGTTTATTTTTCCTCTCTTGTCTTAAATCTTTGGGTTAATGCTATTTGTAGGTCTGGCCAGTTGTCATTTTAGGGCAGTATTATCTGGGTGGTAGGATAATACCGCCACGTTACTTGGTGTCTAATGGAAATGTTTTCCTAACGGCTTCCTGAGAATCCAGAGATCACATATTTTTAAAGAAGGGACTCGTTCCATATTTTCAAATACATCCTCGAATGAAGAGGCTTAAGAAATACTAACAATTGACATATGCCTTTGTGGTACCAGCTATTCCTCCAGACCTTTAAGTGTATTCCTCATCTCTCCTTCCCTCTTGTACTGAGCTGAAAAAAAGCAAATCCCACGTTAGTCGTCTGCATATCAGATCTGAGACCGCTCTGAGTGCTAAGAATATATCTTTATAATTCAAGGCTTACAAGGAGCATGCACCAATTAGCACCGTGGAGCAAGCTTTTGATACAAATCATCATTAAATAAACACGCGGAAGGTTTCAGAACCAGAAGCGACAAATGATAACAAAAGAAGTCAGCAGATCCAGCGTCAAAGCGCAAAAATCTCCTCCAAAACGTACTCGGATGCCATTACACAACAAGCAGGGGCTCGCAGAGCTGCCGTCAGCACCAAAAAGGAGGAAAAAAATTTCAAATCTACCATTCTAATTTTTAATCATTTGAAAATATTTAGTAGTGTGTATTTTATGGCTGTGAGAGATAAGCACTTCAATCCAGGACAGGAAGACTAACAGGACACTCTTCCAGTCCTGAAAGTCAACAAAAAATAATTTGGGAGTATTTTTAACTTATTTTATCTGAAGCCCTGACAGTTAATTTGGTGTGAAAAACGGCAACGGTAGAAAACAGATGTTAAGGGGCAAGCATATAGTTAGGGTCAAAACAAACATAAAACACAGCTTCCATTTCTAAGGGGAAAAAAAAAGAGATTCGTCCAGCAACAGGTTTTATGCTAAACCTGCTTTTTTATTGTTCTGCTTGTGATATCTGTAGACTACACAATGCAATACTGTCTGCCATAGTGCAATACCTCTCAGCACCAGTAATTTAAGACTTTCTTCTCTGTAATACACTAAACCATCATAACCTGTCTCTTCCTATTTAGTTTAACCTACAACCACCACATACTGATTTGGCTGTGTGTGGCTTTCTCTATTGCCATTTATTACTCCGCTCGACTCCTGAAATTCTGTTTGCAATTTAAGGCCACAAATTAGAAGCGTAAGTCATCTGTTTCCTATAATCCCCCTGTCAGGGCTGGAATCACATTTGGAGCTCAGCACCGAGCGCGGTCCTGGGCCGGCGCAGCCGCCCCGATTGGCCATGCGGGCTAAGAGCTGCGCTGGGAACCCAGAGCAGGCAGCCCAGCGCGGGGCTGGAGGCGGCGCGGGGAGGGGGGACGCAGGAGCCAGCCCGCCGCGCAGCAGAAAGAAATACTGTTTCACAACCGTAACCTTTGGGAATCTTCTAACCGAGAGATGGCAGGTTGCTACGGGGGCTTTTCTATATGTATATATATGTAATTTTTTTTTTTTTTAAGCCATCTTATAGGGATGGTTATAACTTGCTCAACACGAGCCTTTGACGAGTTCTGCCACCTTTGTCACGCAGCACATTTTCTCAGTGCCGTCTTTTGCTGTCCTAATTAACTGTTTTCCCCCCGCACGGCAGGCACTGTACGGAGCTAAAATGGAGATTTTAATGCACTGACTCCATTTTTGTCTTTTTTTGTGTAATTATTCTAATGAATCTATGCGTTTGTTCCTTTGATGCCAGTGGAAAATGATTTTAAGTATGTAGATCAGAAATCTTGAAAGCGTATCCTTTTTTTTTTTCCTGAAAACAAAACCTTAGTTAAAATGAAAAAAAACAATTCTTTCATGCAAACATTTGGGGTTTTGTCCACAATTTGAATACTGTTTTCATTCCTTTAAGACATTTTAATAGCACTTCCTGACCACCACTGATAGGAGTAAAAACCAGTCAGTATTTCTTACTTTGGATTACTTTAAACTTTCTCTTTATTGTACTGTGAGTGAGACAGCATATCCTGTTACAATCTGAAAAGAGCAAGATAAAGCATCCGTAAAGACCCCAATTCAGAGCAGCAGTGAGTGGGAAAAATATCTCTAGCAAGTTGCTAAATGGGAGAACTCCTCTGCTTTGAGGTGGGGGGAGAATACATAAAAAATAAGATACCATTAATAAAAATTCCTCTAACTGACTCATATTTACTAATAAATATACTTTTACATGGGCTTTGAACTTCTAACAAGCAAATTAACTTGTTTTAAGTAGCATACTCCGGTCGTGTAGACAGCCAAATGATGATTTTTGCAGTGTGATCCAGGCTGAGTCGCAGCAAGTATTTTTTCCCTTGGATTTCAGCAAAACAACAAAAACCTTATAATTTTTGTTTAAGTCAGAGGAGTCCTAAAAAAGAACATTCCACTGCTCTTTGTGCTTCTGTAACTTAAAAATTGGCTGTGTTTTTAAGTGAAATTTGGCAGGCTGTTAGTCTACAATGTGACTAGGATATTTGGACATAACAAAATTGGCCAAGATATGATATTTTAAATGGAACTACTGTTCATGCAATTTCCTAAGGATTTATTTTTTTTACTACGTATTTGATATTACAGTTTTATACACACAAATAAATACCTATTATGAGTCCATAACATACAAACGCAGACTGTTGTCAAGATGCATTTACAGCGTGCACTGTGATGATTCCTGGGCAAAAAGGCTTTCTCATAACAATGAATGCCCATTATTATAAACAAGCGCACAGTAGAAATAACTCCCGGCACACAAAAGCACACGCAAACCACTCGGTTTGTTCCAGAGCTCAGACACCAGCGCTACTATTGCCGAGCTCCGCGTTGGAAGAGCAACTGGAGTCCTGCCACGGAAATGAGCAGCATGCTAAGGAGCAGATGTTCCTCTGTGGAGGGGTGGAGGGGAGAAGTCTTGCACCCAAATGTTGGTGGCCCCTTCTGGGTTTACGAGACAACCCAACTGCTGAGCTGCTGCCCTAAAATTCTGATGGACCTGTCTGCTAAAAATCTGGAAGCTGCAGGAGGTGCGCCTACACCAGAGCTTAAGAAACGTTTTGAATGTCATGTGTAGCTACTGTTCCAAACCTATGTCAGGGGCCAGGGGACTTCTTCCCCTCCACTGAAACTTCACAGGCTTCCAAGTTCCCAGAATAATGTGCACGTCAAAAAGTACACTGACCATCTTGCTCGGTAGGAAGAGGGTTTGCGTGTGCCAGGTTCCACACCGACAGACACATGGTATAAAGTCAAATTGGCCATTGCTTTTATTAATTACCAATTGAACCAAACTGAGCAACTTAACCCCAGGCCTGGAAGCCGTGCCAGCTCCACTGCGAGCTACGCCACCGCACGACCTCCCCCAAAACCAACCAAAGCGAGCGCGTCTGCCTTGCATCTCGCTCCACCAACGTGCATGACACAGCCCCGAACTCCGCAACGCAGCTCCGCAAACAAGAAAAACCTTTTCTGCTCTACCATGTTCACGCTTGCTGTACAAAATTCAGGAAAAATTGTGTTCGTTTCGCTTGTCCCAGGGTTATGAATTAAAAAATGATTTGCCATACGAACAATACAACCATATTTTATGTTGTAGCACACAAACCACATCACAAAATGCATTATGCATTAAAATACATGGCAGCAATCTCAGATGCAAGTTAGAGGCCAGAGTGGTGTAAAAACACTGTCTAGTGAATACATGGAAATATTCCAGAGGCCACCTGGGAAGCTGGTAGCAGAGGCAGGTGCAGGGATTGTGTGGTTTCAGGGATCCAGCTCAGGCTGTGGCACAACATCAAGAGGGTATGAAGAGCTCGGGAGAGGAAATCAGAATCAGACACAAAGCAGAGCACCTTGAGAAGACACAGGAAAAGCCCCTGGTTTCCAGGACATAAAAAAAATGGGGAGCTGAACAGCTACAGCATGAGAGCCCAGGAAGAAAAGATGTCATAGGAACGGCTGAAGCGATGTAGGAAGTAGGAGAAAAAAAAAAAAAGGAACGGGATCCATGGCCGAAGCCCTAGATTAGCTTTCAGTAATCCTAGTCTGCTGCTCAATTTACACTCCCTAAAAACCAAGTCAGATAAACCCATAGTCATACACCCCTTGGGGGACCGCTATTTGGAATAAACCGGAGAGAGCGCACGAGCGGTTTTAAATTAAGGACACTGTTTTGAACTGAAAAATGTGGGTTTGACTTGAGAATGAAGTTTTGAAGTGAAGCCTAAAATCACCTGCGGACAGAAGCGCTTTTGTCCCGCTCCCCGGCGTGCAGAGAGGGATGGGCAGCGAGGAGCGCTGGCTGCGGCGAGCAGGCGAGCCTGCCGTTCTTCTGCGCTTCCCAGGTCCTACAGGAAATATCCCCATCCACACAATGTTCCCGAGCGCTACATTTTGCCTATGGATCTCCAAGCGATCTGACAGATGTGTAAATTCACACCGAGCCAAAAACTGCCCCAGGATAATACAGCTGTGCATGCTAAAGAGTGCAAGTTGTTCCAGCATTAACTTGTGGACATGAAAAAAATGTCGTTTTAACCCACCTTTTGCTTCCAGGTGTACAGTCGCCTGAGGTCATTCGGGGCTGATTTCACACCGTTGTGGTCAAACTGACCCCTTGTTTGCCCATTAAAAACTCCAAAGTGAAAAGGATGATTTTCCTTTTCTTTC
>Ga0065711_1027712_pt1 | contig 46572 bp, 21 predicted proteins | sample Hoacrofraction12_FD_59098 | JGI IMG/M metagenome (GOLD analysis project Ga0065711, IMG submission 59098) | Hoatzin crop microbial communities from Cojedes, Venezuela - Epithelial fraction 12 v2 (version 2) | ecosystem: Host-associated > Birds > Digestive system > Esophagus > Crop | place...
CCCCGGTGAAACGGGGACAGGGGCTCCAGGAGGGCGGGCGCCTTCCCTCTCCCGGCCGGCCCTGCGTCGGCGAGAACCGGTGGAGCCGCGGCAGTGCCCGGCGGAAGGCGAGCGCTGTAGGTGGGTCCCGCTCCCCTGAGGGCCGAGATGCCCGGCCATCGCCCGCCCGACTCATCCCCGAATGCCGGGGAAGGTTCCAGACGCGCGGGGCCGAGCTCTGGGCGGGCACCAACGGGCGCAGGGCAGAGCGGTGCCGTCAGCTCCCGGCGACATCTTCGGGGAGCTCCGGCATCGCTGCTTCCACCGAAGGTGCAGCGGGCCGACTCCTGGGTGTCCGTCAGTGTGATGATGCCCGCGCCTTCGCTCTGACAGTGCTAACCACGTGCAGAGTACGACCAGTGGCGTCGGCGGCAGCTGACATGGCAGCCGTCGCTCAGGGTCGGAGGCAGCGGGGTGTAGAGGGGCGAGCGTCCTCCTGGTGTGCTGTGAACGGGAGACCGGTGTCTGGGAAGAGTGGGATGAACCGAGTGTCCGTCAAGAAAGCACCTGGGAGACCAGGAGCCAGCCGGAAAGGGAAAGGGCAACCCAGCATGAACAGGGGTGAAGTGAATTTGGGAAGGAGAAAGGTGCGAGCCCGGAGGACGCCAGCGCAGGGCAGAGGCCGAGGTCCCCGGGGAGGAGGCGGTCCAGAGCCCCGCAGGTGGGAAGAGAGAGCTGGAGCATCGCAAGCAGATGTTGGCTTCTTCCCGTGGGGGAAGTCCTCAGAGGCAGCTGTAGCGTGGGTGCAGCCACAGCCACTGACCTGCGGGTAAAGGGCCGCCAGACGAGTGGAGCCCCAAAGTCTGTTTACCAGGGACTTGCTGATAATCCCTGAAACAGAGGAAAAAATGGCTTGCACCCAATGAGCCCCCTTAGCAGGGAGAAAGGAGAAGTAGTGTTGCATGGAGTTCCAGATACGTGATAGCATTGTTTCTAAAGCAACTAGGGCCTGTTACTCTTCTCCTCACGTTCGTTTTTAACCAAAGAAAATGAGTCTCTTCAGATTTACGTTTGAACTCTTCTCCTTAAACAGTCTGCACTGAACTAAATGGGAATTTGGCACGGACGAATAGTGCTTCACATAAATCATTGAGTAGACATAAAGACTTTTTCCTCTCCCTTTAAGTGGATTTCTTGAAGGCTAGTGGTTCCTAAACTCATGACCACCAGTTGTCTTGCCACTGATTCTCATTTGGCTGAAAATGTTCCCGACCAAGGCTGGAGCTACATCAGCATGAAGGAGGGAGGGAGGCCTCCGGTGCAGCATGGGCCCCAGCACTCGTGTTGATGAGTGAAATAAGGATGGCACCCTTAGGACAGCAACAGCACTGGTGATGCAGCGCTCTTGCTTTGTCGTTTTAGAAAACCGGATTGCTTTGCAATACGTGACCTTGTTCCATGAGCAACCTGACTGGCGGAAGTGTAGCAATGTAGTTATACTACAACATCTATGCCATTTTTATTCCTCTAGATTATTACGTAAGTTATTCTGAAATAAAAGTGATTCTGGTATAAAGCAGAATAATAGTAACAAAATAAAGTCACTTTTATTCCCAAGCAGACTCCTAACAGACGGTTACACTGGCAGAACTGTAGTGGCAAAAGGACACAGCTGGAGGTCTGTGTGTCTCTTTCTGTATGCAGGCAGGTGCTCACACTTTTGAAGTAGATTGCGTACGTGGGCCCTGCATCGGCCTTACTGGAGTGGGAAACTGGAACTCAGTGGAAAGAAGTGACTGTGGGGCAGATATCCTCTTGAAAAAACAAATGTTCACTGAAAATTTCTGTTGAGCAGTTGTGGCCTGGTCCTCGCAGTTCCTGTCTTGCTGAAGGGGAGAGGAAGTGACGAATATAAATCTATATGATCAAAGTAATACAGCTATTAGTAAATAACCTTTCTTCCTCCTTCAAGTGCTGCCTGCATAAATATCCGTTTCTATGTATACCTGCACCAGTTCTCAGAGAAGGTGAGTTTGAGGTGTATTAATTAAACAGGGAATGATTTCCTGAAACAGGATTTAGATCAAGTTGCCAGACTAAGAAAGAGCTGACAGTTTGTGAAGGTCAGTTTCTACACAGAAATTTTACACAGATCTATGATGGAGACATTTCCCAGAAATTCTGTGGAATGTACTGTTGACCTTGTATAATATAAAGTGCTCAAAACTTCACGCTCTGTAGTGGCAGAGTTATATAAAGACGTATAAGCAAGACGTGTAGAAGGTTGAATCTTCTTTAAAACCTCTGAATAGAAGTTGCTGATTCTTGGGGTTTTGTGCAAGAAGACCGGATTTAATCTTCTGTTCATTTCCACATTTTAAAAGTACATGACAGTTTGTTCAGCAAAGTTGTTTTTTCAAGCTGGTTGATACAGGATTTTATTGATAAACCTTTTTAATAATGCAATTATTTAATAATTCAGTATTAGTATATACCAGTTCAGAGTGTCAACTTCGGGTGACTTACAGCCTCTGATAAACAGAGATAAGGGAATACTTATGAAGTAAAAACACATACATGGGAAATATGGTTAATAAATGCATCATTTTTTTCAGGCAACCTGGATTCTGTCATGTGAAGCTCATTACTAGAAATGATTAAACACAGTAATGCCATAAGTGAGCTGAATAAATTCCGTGATTTGTTCGGAGAATGTAGGATGTAGATGAGAATCTTTGGTTTGCAATACATTTATGTGTGAAAGGGTTAGAAGTTTTTAAAATGGAAGCTGTTGCTGCTACAGTGTGTGAATGTAGCTAGATTTTTTTCTAGTTTTGCCTAGCAGATTAGCAGACTGTGCTTATTTATGCTATTACCTTCATTATCTGTATTATTATCTATAACGTGATACATTATGGTACCTGTATCGTGTGAATTAAATGTGTCAGAACACCCTTCAAAGAGTGTAAGGCTGATTGTGGCATGAACTTGAACTCATTATTTCTCAGATAATTTTATGTTTGTTCTCAGACAGTCATACATATTTTGCAAGGGAATTTAATTGCACCAAGAAACTTGCTTTGCAGTTTAAAGTTAGTGAATTTCTCAGTAGTTTGAACAGATGAGGAAATGTGTAGTTAACGTGTAGCAGTCAGTTTTGAAAAATATAGTTGTTGTATGAGTTTGCTGGTAGGCGCAGAAGCTGGGCAAAGTGATCTCATGGCCTCAGATTTGATGAAAGCAAACAGTAGCATCGAATTATTCCTAAACTCCCTACTGATGTTGTCTGACAGCACATCTTTTACATATTCTTGTGATTCATAGAAGAACTTCACGTGTGGTCATTTCACTTTTACAGCTAAGCACATGCAGTATGAGATGTGTCTTCCCAACAGTGATATCAGGGCTGAATTCCATCCTTCCCAACTGGTGGCAAATACGTGGAGTGCCATGAGGAGGAATGTTGCAGTGTTGGGGCAGGCTAGGAGACAAATCAATGCTCACCTTGATCTGCATCTGAGAAATTATGGTATTTAAAATACTCGTACAGGAAGATCACCCATCTGTATCAGGGACACTTCACTAGGTGAAGCAGGTGGACTTCAGCTCTTGGAGAGTGGCTCTGCTTTTGTTTTAGCTGACATTTGAGTGGAACTTCTCAAACACACTTTTGTCTTGCCCTTTATTTTGTTAAAATAAAAGCTTTTTTTTCAGAACCACTTCATTGTCAGATGAAACGAGAGTGGAATCTCTCCGTATCTCATCACCATTACACTTTTCACTGAGTCTATTGTAACATTATACTTGCTATTTTGAGCACTCTTCCTAAACTATGGGATGTATTGTGAAGCCAATGATTCTACTTTATTTCCTAGTTTTAAGCAGTCATGCAAGGAGCAGGGAGTTGGACTCAATGATCCTTATGGATCCCTTCCAACTTGAGATATTCTATGATCCTGTGTCCTTGTTGGGGTCATTCTATGTCATACACCAGCGAGAAACACACAGTCATGGATTCTCCATGTAGATGCTCAAAATTAGAGTTCCATTAGAGTTCTATTTCCAGATTCAATTCTGAAAAAAGCCTTAAATTTTGAATTTTATATGTTTCATTTATAAAGGAAAGTAGAAAAATCTTTCTAAAGTAGTCAGATAGTTCATTTAAATGACTTCTGAACAAAATCGAGCTTGAGAGTCCAAGCTCTGAGGCTTCTGCCTCAGCTGTGTCTCCTGAAACTTCAAGGTCCCATCTCGCTGTTTTCTGTCAGCTAGATGGACAGAGACCCAGGAATCTGGAAATTTGGAATGAAGACTTGGGCAGGAATCTGAAGGTTTGGCAGTCTGAGCTCCTATGCTTCTGGCTTTTTTTGGGTGAAAGCCCAACTGTCCTTTGAGTCCCATTAGAAGTGAGGTTGAGAGTTTTTTCTGGCTCTCTGCTGCATCACTGGGGCTAGGGCTCCTGTGGCTTCAAGGCAGAGAACCGGAATATCAGGAAATCCTGACTCCGGGACAGTCTTTATGGCGGGAGTTCCCCACAGCTGTGAACTCTGCAAGTCCATTCGCTGCAGCAGCTCCTCTGGTAAAGAAGAAGGAAAACTGCTGGAATCGTTTCATTAAAGCATCTTGTGGTTAGTCAGAAGTTTATAAAACCATTATATTTATGGTTATATTTCTGTTTGTGATGTAACAGAATTTTTCAGTTTGGTCAGAACATTTCTGGTTGGTTCTATCCACCATATACTATAGCCCACATCATTTCATGGGGTTGAGAATAACATGTTGCTTGTCTTTGCATACCACAAATACGAGGTGTGAAAGCTGGTATAACATGAATGAACAGGACTTGTTAGGGTTTTTTTATGGGAAAATAGGTGCCCAGACAGTCACAGACAGGTTTTTAGGGTATGTCTTTACCACAGAGTTCCCCATGGCTCTTAGAAATCCTCTAAACCAGCTGAAGCCACCTGGACCGTTTGGGACTGTAAACGAATGCATCTACTCTCTAAACATGACTTCAAAAAAACCTGAGTCCCATCTGGGTACAAAAGCAGTATTGGACTGATGTTAACTCCACTTGATTGGCCCATCAGGGAATATGAACTACAGATTATTTTAGCACATCACGTCAGCTGCTAACACAAACCTCCAATTACGTGTGTTCAGTTTTGCAACATAAGGCTAGGCTAATAGAAGGCAGATAAAGTAAACTATTTTGTGAGGGAATGAAGACTCAAGAGGCCCACTTGCCTATGGTCTTCATACTTTCACTACCTGCTGTAATTCACCTCAACAACATGTCTCTATTTATGTGTGTTACAAAGAGACAAAGCAAGCTGCTGTGGAAAAATCTTTCTTACCAGTGGCTGTAGTAATCCCATTGCCTACTGCAGTTTACCAGCCATGTGTATGCTGTCCCTTGCTCCAGTGTTTGAAGTATCCTTAATTTGCTGTAGGAACAATTTGTGTAAGATGCCATCAAGGAAACTCTGAAATGCTTGTAATAGTTATCAAAGGAATAAAGGTTGTTCTGAATAAGTGATATTGCACATGCCAGAACTAAATAATGGGCCTAAATATTTGTGCCTAGTATTCTTTGTTGCCTGCTAAATGTGGGGATGGAAATTGCAGCCCAGCAGTGTTAAAATTAAGCAGCCATGAAGCTGTGCTCTGAGCTGCTCAGTGACTGGGATGTCAGATAGGATTCCATGGATTTTGTTGATGCAGTGCGTGTGCATTTTGCTCTGTTACATAAATCAGTGTGAGTCAGTTTATATTTGATACAAGAGCTTTGTGAAATTCTTCGTAATAGCTTTCATGTAATACATGCTAAGGCACCAGGTACAGCAGTGCTGCATATAGAGCATATATGCTATATTAACTGTGCTATTTGAGGCTACTTTCCAAACAGTAAAAAAACTTTTCTCCTACAGGTGGGTAATAACGATGGAGTCAGCAACCACTGTCGTATATTTTCTTAGAACAGTATGTGTCTAATTCATATGTGCAATGTAGCTTTCAGAAAACTGTGTCTAATTTATCTTTCAGAAAGTAGGGTGTTCATCTCAAATATATTCACTTCTCAACACGTTGTTTGCAGAACTACCAAGTGCCCTGGCATATGGACAAAAGTACTGGTACACCTAACAGTCGTTTTCAGACACATGCTGAGAGCATGCTAAAAATCAGTCTTTTGGCCTCTGTTAAATGACTTCAGGATGGTGCCGAAAGCTGCCGCACGTTTCTGGCATCACACATGTTTCTTCAGGCTCCTGCACACTTCCAGGCTGTCTTGTCTGTGCCACTGTGATGCATACATAGCACCATCTTTTTGAAGTGTCCATTTAGCCTGCACTGACCTGCAGTTACATTTTTTACCCTTAGTAACTTTTTCTGTCTTGCTTCCCTGAAGGGGCATTGGGAGCATTGTGTTAGCAGCCTAAATCCTGACCGAATGAGATCAGTCTGGAGAGGATTAAAGCTGTAGGCTGAGTCCCAGTCATGCAAAGAAAAAATTGGAAGAAGCAGGTGATTTTATAAACAGCTGGTTCTTACAGAGGCAGTTTCTTGGGAACCCATCACTGAAGTGACTGAGTTTGGCCTGCTTACCCTCCCTCATGCTCCTGTGATGCACAGAAAATTTCAAGACTGTGAATCTTAGATTGTTTACAATAGTCAACCTTTAACTAAAAAGCAGTGCTCAACTTCACTGTAATTAAAATGGAATGTAGACACCAGTTTGGCTAGGAGTTTAGGATGTGGTCATAAAGCTACTTTATCTGCATAGAGCACTGTCGAACTGTCAGGTTTTGGGACTCCCTGGTTCTGCAGGCTGATACTGTTTTGCCAGGAATATGGTCTTCAAAGACAGATTGGATCGTGTACATTCTTCTAAACCTCGAGGTGAAGAGTCCATTAACTGGTGAGCAATAAATCTAAGTAGGTGGTAGGTTCATGTGCAGGTGGCAATGTGTGGATAATTTCTTTCATTTGACCGTAAAATGTATGAACAAAGAAGATCCTTGGATAAAGATGTAAACTGATGTGGATGCCAGATGAACTTTGACTGAACTTACGGTTGAATCTTATTTTAAAAAATAAATAAATAGCCCAGGATAGGAGGCACAATAGCAAATGCTGGAACCATCTGTTCCTGGACAGCTCTAACAGAAAACTTCTTCTAGTCTATTGTATGCTTCCCGGTTAGGTAGTAGTATTAGCTGTATGAATATGGTCTGCCTGTGGTGAGATATGAAAAATAATGGCCATGATCTCCAGGTGAGTTGTCCTCAACCCCAGAACTTCTATTCGCAGCCTGGCTTCTACAGCATTTGAAATTCTGTGTGTAGTCAAGTGACTGAGTTAAGCACTCCATCCTAACCTTAAGGCATGTATTACAGTCACTATCAAATGAACTTTAAGGATGAGCTGTACTGCTCCACGTAATTTGTTACAGATGTGATGGAATCCCTAATTTCCCAAGGAATGGTCACTGCAGACTAGATGTTGTTTGAATGAGATAAACAGACTGCACTCAACCCTAACTGCAGAGGTTCGGTTCCGATTCTGGCAATATCATGATTTAAAGTGGTCATGATTCCAGCATTTTAACCTTTCCTACTCCCCATATAATTTTTTAGAGTAGGGCCTAAATTATTATTTAAAACAGAAATTACAGTGTTCCAGGGATGGTAAAAAGTTACAGACTACTTTCTGTGTCTGGGGCAAGATAAGTAGGTATAGATCACCACTCAGATATGATATAGAGATCAATGGATTAAGTGTTGAGTTCCAGAAAGAATGATAATCAGGATAAATTTTTCAGATCCATCCACTGGAATTATGATATTTAATTATATTTAATATGGAAATACATTGTTTGCAGGACAATGTGTGTATCATGGACTAGTTGCTGAATTTTACTAGCCAATCGGTCAAGTATGGGTGGGAGTCAAATTTCTACTGCCATTCAACATATTATGGAGACTTAAGGGTCAGTTGGTTGTTCAAGAGGGAATACTTTGTTCCAGCAGTCATTTTTTTCTAATATAAAGTCTGAGATGCTAGCACTGTACTTTCAGTGGATCTGTTTATGATAAACTTATCTGAATATATGTAATGGAGGAAGGCCCTGAAGGCACCAGAATCTTGTGCCTCTGGCAGCTTGAAGGCGCACAGGGACTGCGTGTGCTGTTCTCTCTGGACCTGTGCTTTTTTGTATAACTTCACACGGAGTGTTCATTTCTTCTGGGAGGCTTGTGTATCGCTCCACCAAGCATGGCTTTCCAAAGGGTTTGAACTTTAACATCAAGGGCACTTGTATGTCTCAGGAGTAGGTAATATCTACAGACAAAACTTTGGGAAACACTTCTAAGTGACAGCTGTATGTTCCCTGAGAGTGCTGTTGCACCAAGAAATCAATGAACTAGTCTAGAAGTCTGCAGTATTAAATTCTTTTGACAGAACTGAGTGGACAGGTACCAATTCTAAATTTTCCAGTATTTTTAGGTAGGAGACAGAGTTTTTAGAAGTTTTAATAATAGTTTTTAACATTATGTTAAAAAATGTAATTTCAAGCAAATAACATAGTAATTATGAGTTATTTAACCTTCTGTTTTCCTGCGGGGAGGGAGTCATATAGGACACAAATAGGACACTTCTAGAAAACTTGATGGGGTAACAGTCCTGTGCTTCTCTTCTTTCTTACTGATCCTTAGTTTAGAGTTTTCTCAAATAGGATTCCACACTGTATCTTGAGATCCACCTACCTACAGCCTTTAGGATGAGATGGAATTCTGAAAAGACATAACATTTAAATGGATTAATTATGATTTTTTATATCCTTCCTCAAAGTAGGCAGCAATTCACCCATTGATGGGTGGAGCTAAGTAAAGATCCTTTTATCTGAAGAAAATAAAAATTTAGGAATAAAAGGAAAGTGAGGCTGGCACTGAAAAATAGAAAAAAATGGAGAACAATTAATGACAAAATAGAGAAGGAAAAGTGAATAATGAAATCAAGGTTATTTCAGATATCATTTATCCTCTCTGTTGTGGCTTGATCTAGAGTCCATTGAACAGGTTCCCCTAAATTTATCAGTTCTCTCTACTTATCCCCTTATTATCTACATCCTTCTAGCCTGGGCCTGAACTACAGCATTGCAACAACTTGATACTTAATTTCTTATAAGTGCAAAGATGTTAGCAGTATCTGTTTACTTACATACTTATATTTATTTTTATACTTACATTAATATGGAATCTTTTAAGTCATGCATTGATAGGACAATAAAATTGGTTCATGTACCACTTAACTTTTAAGCAATCGAGGAAGCCATGGTTTCTCGTTAGCTCTAAAGCAGAAACCACTGAATGTATTCTGATTCTTATTTGAGAAAACATTTGTTTTTAAATCTTTCTTGGAGAGAGATGTCCATTTAAATGACCTTAGTTGTACAAGGCGCATGATACTTACGTGCGTGTTTGAGGAGTATTGTGGAAATGCAAAGCACTTCATATGTGCCAAGTACAGCTTATAACAGGCAATTTTTCTTACATTCCCAAACTACCTAAGATCTTCTTGGTAAATAATTTAACCAGGCTGTGATGGAGCTTTCTGTAGTGTTTAAATGAGAATAATGTTTCATTGCTTCATTTGGCATGTAAGATATAGTTATTGTGTATGGCAATCCACAAACTAGAAAAGAACTGTAACACTGCAGTTTATATTATTAAGTTATGATTTGATAAACATGCATTTTCTATTGGTATCAAGTGCTCTGAATAACTGTTTTAGCATAAAACAGCAAAAATTGAGAGATCTTGTGCTTTTTCTTATAGGTTTAGTGCTTTATGAATCTGCATATTCATAAGCATTGTGGAATATTTATTATTGACCTGATGGAAAAGAACTGAGGTTCTGTTGGATCAGTGTGTCAGAAGTGTGTATTGTATGTCAAATATTCCTGTTCAAGTAAATGATAAAAATTCCTTCTTTTTCATAGTTATAGTTTTACATTTTCAAAACATGTAAAGTACTCTGGAGTTGCAATTTCTTGACTTTGCTTTGCTTGTAGAAATACAGCTTTGCAAGAAGCCATATTGGTTAATACTATGATTTTGTTCACATAGCTTTAGAAAGGAGACAATGGGAAATGATGATATCACTGTTTTACAGGTAGCCAACACCCTTGGCTGCATGAATTTTGGCTGAGATGGTGAGGAGTGCTGCAACCCAAGTATGATTCCACCGCCAACTCCATCGATGTTTCATACTGAGAATGGGTAATTAGCTTTCACTAAAAAACTTTAGTTGACAATAAAAAATATGGGTGTTGATACGGAACACTATTTGCAGGGCCTATATTGAGTTTCTGGTACAGTGTGCATCAAAGTTAATCTTATTTTCACATGGTGGCATCAGTAAAACAATGTCTGAATCACCTAGCTTTTGGAAATTCACTGACTACAATGATGATACTGGAATGAGACACATAATGAAATAGAAACCTGAATACAATTATTTTAAGAACCTTTATTATTTAAGTTGGTTTAATATATCTCTAGTCTGTTGTTTTAAGGCCCTTGGAAATTAATTTTCCCTGTGTATTTTATATGTATTTATATGTTGCCCTGCACAGTGGCAATCTACATTTGATTTTCTCAGCTAATTCATATTACAGTAGTTGATAGAGTAATATTAGAGTAAATTTTAAAGAAACTATGGAAGTATAGAGATTGTAGAAGGAACATTTGTTAGAATAGTGTTGTATATGGAGAAAATGCATGCTTCTTTCCATTATTAAATTAAATATCTGTAGGTAGCAATTGAGACTTGCTGAAGTTCACACTCTGGTGTGAACTCTGAGCTATGGATAATATTCAGAATGGTGATTTCCTGGTTTTGTCCCATGAACAATTCTAAGTAAATGATTAAAGATTGCATGTAATGAAAAATAAAGGAAAATGTTAAATTAACAGATAAATTCCTTTACTTATCGGTTGTCTAGGTCTTAATGTAATTTTTAAATTTGGGAAAGGAAAACATAGCCTGTTACTTCCCTAAGAAACTGAAAATTTCTAAGTTACAGAAAAACCAAAAATTCTAAGCTTTTGAAGCGTCCATGCTCTAACAATTAAAGAAGTAACAATATCTGAGCTTCATTAAAACCAGTAGCACATTTGGGAAAACCTGTAGCAGAGGCAGATTTTTGGCCATGACGTCTGTGGCTTGGAAATTCTGTGATGGGACTTTTTGTGATCCTTTTGTGGCCACATTCAAGACCCCTCGTAAAAGAGAAGAGAAGGCTCATCAGCTGTTTGAAACTGTCATGTCTCTGTTGATTTCAGTTATGATAATTTCTACTACCTAAGAATCTGCCCCAAGGTTTTTCTGTAAAAACCCTTCTGTTTTCTTTGAAAGGCAAAAAAAAATACCCATGGAACAACAACAAAATGCCTTGTGCTCTATCTTGTGCATTATCGTTTTAGAATATTAAAGTCTATTGGCACTTTAGTAGCAAAAGAAAGGAAGGTGGCCTGCCAACTAAAGCAGCATGCAGTTTCTACCCACCATTTTATGTGGTCTTATGACGTCTTCTTTGCTAACCAGCTTCTCTTGTATTGAATTACTATCTTCTGCTTGTTACTGTAAATCCCAAATACAGAAATATTGTTACTACTAGTGAGGCAGAGTGAATCAGAAGAATACAGCATCATTTTCAGTTTATACTTGTAGTGCTGGAACTTAAAAAAAAAAAAGAAACCTAGTGCTGTTTCACCTGCAAACTTTAGAGTGTTGATACACAAGCACAATCACTGAGAGATTGTTTCTATGGTGCCACTTCAGAGACAGCCAACTAAAAAAGCGCTGACTTCGAGATGCTATGGAAATATCTAAGATTCTGACTGTGTTGCTGGCCTTAACTGTAGGGAGACTTCACCAAATCCAAAGAACTCTGAAGTGATAATTCTGCACTTTGCTGTCCTGGATGCTTTGCATTCCATATGTCCTGCAGGAAAGCAATATCTCTTTTTTTGTTGTTGTTACTTCCCTCCCCTGCCCCACCCCACCCCTGCCAGAACCAAGTGTTATTCATTGGAATTCACCATGCGGAACAGGAAGATTTTTTAAGGCTCCCAGTCTGCTGCACAAACGTGTGCTGCATATGTTGTTTCGGTCAGCAGTTCAAGTACCCTAGCAAGTCCTAGTTAATAATCTATCTGATAATGCTTGATTGTGCTTCACCGTGTTTAAATTTTTTGAGGAACTGTTTAAATAATGAAAGTGCTCCAGTGCCCACATTTGTATAAAACTCCAAAATTAGAAAACACAGCCTTTAGTGTCTCAAGGTCTCAGATGAGTAAAATACCGAAAGGAATTGCATATTGCAGTATTTTACTCTATATCTTGACATTAGCATACATGATACATTGTGTAAATAATGTGTGTATGTGTGTTTATACTTTAGTTTCTGTATTACATTCTGTTGGCGTGAGAGTTAAATGGAATGGTCAGAAAGCAGTTTCATAGCTCTTTGCAGTAACAGAACCTACAGAAGAAAATGGCCATGAGTAGATCATCTACGTTTTATCTTGGCAATAGAGGATCATGCCTTGTATTTTTTGAGACATTCTGCTGACTTTTCCAGCTTAAACAGTGCTATCAAATTGTAGGTGGAGCTATTTCTCTTTGGCATTGTGTTTCCATTAAATAATGTATATTGAAAATAATGTGTCCTCACAGACCGACAGCATCTTATATCCATCTGGAAAAAAAGTCTGCATTAAACCTTCCAAACTGATCCTGGATAACTAGTAAAGTATTGTTGTTGTTGTTATTATTATGTGGTAACTTTCTCCTATCTAATTGCTTGTGCTTATGCAGAACAAATGATAGAATACAAACTTCTGTTATGTATTTGGCCTAAGTCTTATTATCTCCAAGCTATTCCTTAAAGGAAAAAATTTTCAAGCTACAGACCATAGCTGCTGCAAGAAATAAGGAATTGCAGAGGAGTGTTGTTAAAGTTACCATGTTTCAGACCTTCAAAATTCCATACTTCTGGACACATTCCTTTACCTCACATCGAAGATATCCATGTATGGTTCTAATGATAGTATAGTTGTAGTTGTGGGGGTTTTTCTGTTTAAATATAACTCTTCCTTTCCCTTCTGCCCTGGCATTATTTTCACTATTCCCAGTGTTTTTACTTAAATTCATCATTTTGATAATTTTAACTGGACAGCCTGCTCTAGGTGACCCTGCTTTGGCAGGGGGGTTGGACTAGATGACCCACAGAGGTCCCTTCCAACCCCAAACATTCTGTGATTCTGTGATTCTGTGACAGTTCTATTTCACGTACTTATGGCACTTCATGTGAAACAGTTCTGCCTTCATTTCCTGTTTATTTTTAGTTGCTAATTTTCAGACTTTTTCCATCCCCTTGGGTTTTTTAAAATCCTGTTTGGTACAAACCAGGGTGGTCCAACTGGCAGCCCAAGGAACAGTTCCATCTGGCCTGCTGCATTTGCCAAGGAGGAGCTAGAAAATGACTGTAAGGGCACGCACTGCTCTCACAAGCAAATGTTACCTATTGCTCAGATACATAACCATGCTTAAAGCCCAACTGTTGTGCCATGTCCACCCAGAAAAAGAGATTGGCACTAGACATCCCTTTTCCTGAGCACAGCCAGGTGTCTTGAGGGACTAGCTGTCCTTTCAAAACAATCTTCAGAGAAGATGCTACAAGTGGAAGCTAGCACCTGTCCCTAAGAAAGCTAGGCCACTGTTGTTTTTCCTGGTTAGACTGATGAATTAATAGACAGAGTGATAGGAAAACTCTGCTTAAGCCCCGGGACAGTTGGAGCTAATCAGAATTGTAATATCAACTTTGACAAAGCTGACATTAATTCATGCTATTGTTGCTGGCTTTGCATCTGACTTTGTAAGTGCCCTCTGTCAAGTCACTATATCTTTTCCCCTTACACAAGATAAGCATAATGATAATAACCAAGCACTGTGCATTGAAAGCACTGTAAGAACCAAGTATATTTTGTCAAATTGACAATTTAATTTTAAGGGATTTCATCTGGCTACTTTGCACTTTTCTTTTTGTTGGAGAATATTCTACCTTCTACCTTCAGATGCACACGCGTGCCTCACTTGAAATCAGTGCATCTGCCAACATGCAATTCCTCTTAAGAAATTATCTCAAAAGCTGAATTTATCCCATGTACTCCATTACGTTGTACAATAATAGCCTTTCTGTAGCAAAATGAGCCCAACTAAGCATGAGGTCTAACCAGTGCCTCATAAAACAATAATATCGCATCTTTTGATGTGTATTCCATTTCCATTAAAAATATTTATAATGTTTAGCAGGAATGGGGCAGACTACAGCTTGGCAAAAGACTGAAATAAGTAATCAGGAGCAATACACCCAAGTGTACATTTACTGTTACCATATATCATTGTGTCATGACAGCAGAGCTCTGCTAGCTTTAGTATCCTATTCAATATACTGTAGCACATAGAGTTGTCAAAGACCATATAGCAGAGAAAAACACACCATAATACAACATCTTAGTTTTATGCTAATACCTTTTAAAATCCTGCTTGCCTTTTAAATTGTAGAGAAACACCAGATTAATGTTCATAACTTATAACCCCTTTTCTGTTTAGAGTGTACAGCAGCACAACTGCTCTGTTCACTCTGTGCTCATTTATTTTAAAATATTTCTTCTGTTTATTGTCCTAGGCCCTCTACACTGGTCTGTAGTGTTCCCATTATACTGTGCATCTCCAAGTTTGGTTAAAAACACCGCTTGTTTCTGATACAGAACATCTCCTCGGGGCTTTTTTTTTGTTGTTCCAGATTAATCTCCTTTTTTTTCTGTTTCCTCTTTATCTGTTCTTTCTTATTGTCTATACTTTATGCTATCTATAGCTATGGTGCTTTCCTGCAGTTTTTCTTGCCTTTTCCTTCTTACCCCCTTTCATGCTCAGCTCTTTTTTTCACACCAATTTACCCCTGTCTTCCTCTGGTGTTCCTCCCTGCTCCCAGTTTTCTCCCAATATCCTTCAGTCTGTCATTTCTCCTTTCTTTCTGCTCTCTTCACTTTACTGCACTATCCTACACTCCTCTTTGTTTTCATTTCTCTTCTCTAGTGTTGTCTTTACATCCGTGAGATGACTGATGATGACAGAAAAGAGGAAGGAAAGACAACAGCTGAAGGAATTAAGACATAGGCTAACTTTCAAAGAAAACTTTTGTTTAGGCACAAATAATTGAATTGAAGCATCAAAAAGGAACAGAAAAAAAAAACTGATTATGGCTAATTATTCATTAGTGAAACTGATTTTTACTTGAAAATTACAATCAGCGATGTTGTAAACGACTATGTGATGGCATACTTAAAAACAGATAAAGCTAAAGTAGAGACAAAGCAGTTATAGTTATTAAATATACTTATTAAACAGTTGTAGGGTGTGTGTCTCTGGAAATGTTCATGGAGAATGAAATGGCACTGGAGGACAAGGACAGGCTAGTGAAAGAAATAAATACAGAAGTAAGATGAGGAAACTATGCAGTCATACATGAAGTATGAAAAGATGGTGAATCAGAGGCAATAAAGACCTGTGTCAAGTATTTGGAGCAGGTTGAGAACTGGAAAAAGTAGCACAGAACTGAGAACAAGCAGTGATTATTCTGGACAGAAAAAACAGGAACAGTGAAAATGGCAGCAGAACAGCTTACTGAGGGTACCAGACACACACTATTCATGAAAGTAATTTCAAGCAGGATGCAAAACTATCTGGAGAAGACAATGAAGTGCTAGGAAGCTAGTGGGTTTGGAAGAGGATATGGTTCATACTGATTAAAGTCTTCCTTGTTTGGACGGCAAAAAGTGCTCAGCTAGAGGAATTTATGTCATAGTTACCCACTGGACAGTGGTTTGTAAAAATTTTTGCATTTTATTGGTGATAGTTTTTGCCTAGTTTTTGCTGCTTGTATTCATGTTTTCTCACAGAAATTTATTCTCAGAGTTGTTACCCTGATTTAGTGAAATCACAGCCACAGGCGGAATCTAGCCAATCACTGCCATAACTGGAGTAACAGTCCTATAAAAATGTCACAAGCTTTTCAATTGCAATACGTGCAAGGACTCAATTTCCAAAATAAAAGATCATTTTAGTAGCTTTGTCAGCATTTCTAAAATGCTAGTCACCCCTCATTGGCTATCAAAGATTATGATTAGGTGATGTGTATTATAACAGTATATTACTTGCTGGAAACCTAATAGTACCAGTGAATCCTCTGTAGTTTCCCAACACAGTGAAGAAGTGGAAAACATACTCTTTGTGGCCAGAATATTTTTGTGCTTGAAAGCCACATTTCCTGGAAGTATTGTGCTAGGAAATGGTGTCACACACCTGAGTACCATGAGATATGTTAAATTAAGGTGAAGGAAGCATGTCTTTAACTAAAACATGAACAAGGTTTGCACCATTTTACAGAAATTAGATGAGAGATGGCCAACATGGCTTCACCAAGGGCAAATCTTCACCAAGAGCTAATTGTGCATGACCAACCTTGTGGCCTTCAATGATGGAATAACTGCATCAGTGGACAAGAGAAGAGCTATCAGTGTCACCTATCTGGACTTCTGTAAGGCCTTTGACATGATCCCCTACAACATCTTTGCCTCTCAATTGGAGAGAGATTGATTTGGTGGATGGACTATTAGATGGATAAGGAATCGGCTGGCTACATCCGGAGAGTTACAATCAATGGCTCAATGTCCGAATGGAAACCAACAATGAGTGGTGTCACACAAAAGTCTGTACTAGGACCAATACTGCTTAATATCTTAATTAATGACATAGATAGGGGGATTGAGTGCACCCTCAGCAAGTTGGTGGATGACACCAAGCTGAGTGATGCAGTTGATTTGCTAGAGGGAAAGGATGCCCGCTATAGGGAAAGGATGACCTCCAGAGGGACCTTGTCATACTTGAATGTTGGGCCCATATGAACCTCATGAAGTTCAACAAAACCAACTGCAAGGTCCTGCCCCTGGGTTGGGCTCTACTGTAAGGGGGCTTATAAGAACATCGGAGAGAGACTTTTTACCAGGGCATGGAGTGATAGGACAAGGGCTAATGGTTTTCAACTAAAAGAGGGTAGATTTAGATTAGACATAAGAAGGAAATTATTTACAATGGGGGTGGTGAGACACTGGCACACATTGCTCAAAGAAGTAATGGATGCCCCATCCCTGGAAACATTCAAGGTTAGGCTGCTCAGGGCGTTGAGCGACTTGATCTAGTGAAAGATGTCCCTGCCCATGGCAGGGGGGGTGGACTAGATGTGCTTTAAAAAGTCCCTTTGAACCCAAACCATTCTGTGATTCTATGAAAACCCAACTTACAGGCAGATAGAAAGGAAGACAACACAAAATACTGTAGCCTCTGCTCATTGTGTGTATGGGGTGTACACATAAAGAATGAAGAATGAGAAAAGTTTTATATGCTAATTTTTTTCAACTATTGTCTCAAGGAACAGAAAAAAATAGATAAAAATGTTTTATTAAAAAAATAAGCAACATTTTGTCTGGGAAAAGAGTGCATATTATAGGTTCATTACAGTAGCGTTATTTTAACACGAAGGATTAATTTTTATAGCAATTTAGAGACAATAAGGGAAAATGAACAGACAGTACTTTACTTTGAATGGTTGTGGGCACTCAGTCTCCACTCTTGTCAGTTACAATAGGCATAAATTTTCTCAATATCAGATTGAGCCTGCATGTATGTCCCTTATTACTAAAATGTATATACCTGAACAGTTTTCGTGACAAGTTAATCTGTTCAAGTCAATAGCCACTTGACAGAAAAGAAGAAAACCTTCCATAGCTTCCAAGCCATAAAACAATTTGAGCAAGTAGGACAGAGAATGGTCACAACAGCTCTTGGACTTCCATGCTATTCTGCCCCTTCCTTGCTGTGCATTAACTTTTCTTTGAGAGTATATAGGGAGGGAAAATTACTCCAGCATGGCATTGTAATTTTTTTTACAGGTGTAAAAGAAGACAGAGAAGGTGAGCGAAACATAGATTCATCCTTTAGATTTGCCTTTTTTTTTTGTATTGCTTCTATTACATAGTCATAATTGTAGGAAAGAAATGAAGGGGATTCTCTCCCCCAAGTGAAGCAGATGTTTTACTAAGCCAAGTCTGAGATTCTGTTCTTTGTAAGAAAGCAGAGGGAATGCCTATTTATGGTTTTTTGCAGCTGCACTGAAGGAAATACTCTCTTCAGATTATGTTGAGTGGCTCCATAGTACACAACGTTTGTGGTCCCTCAGTTGAGCCAAGAGCCATGTAAGTAATTTTTATGCAGACTGGACCTTAAGAATCTGATCCTCAGACATGAAGACACTCTTTCATAAGTTTAACATTCTGTGAATTCAGGACTCTCTGCAATAAGCAGAATTTACTCCTGTCCAAGTAACATGAGTTACTAAGTCAGTTGCTGGTTGTGCTTTTCAAGTGTAACTCCTGTGAGGAAATGACATGTAATTGCAGCTCTTGAAAAGAGACAGAATTCTAGTCCATGCTGTATCTCCAAGGTTATTCAAGGTTTAAGTAAAATACGTTGCAGTTTTATGTTCTGGTGCAGCAGATTATAGTGGAGGGCAAAGAACTAAGGGGTCATCTGCTTCCCAACTAAATGTGCAGAAAAGCAATAGTATTTGAGGACTCTGTTCTCTTGGCTGCTTCTGAACTGACAGCCACAGCAGTAGACATGGGAGCTGGGGACGTTTTAGTTCTTTTGGGTTCCTGGAGCCCTGCATCCTAGTTTCTGGCATGCACCTGTTATTTACAGGAATATCAATAAATTCTGGACAATACTTTGATTTTAATTAATTCAGGAGTCTTTTATCTTCATACCCCTATTAAGCAGTAGGGTGTTTTGGCCCAGAGGGAGCAGTGTCTGTCATTCAGAGCGAGCTTGTCTATCCGTATATGGTACTGTGTTGCTCCAGTTAAATATACCTCAGTTGCGTTGACAACATAGCATAGCTTCGTGGTTGCATAGTCAATGTTTTCCCCTTTTGCTTTGTTGGTGACCTCTAGCCAAACCCTTCTTTGAGTAACTAATTTCCATGTGGAATTTTCTGTGCAATGATTACTATATTAAATAGATTCCCTGCAAGAAAGACATAACTTATTTTGTAAAATGAGCTGCTTTCTGTGCCTCCACAGAAATATCTGTGTACTTGAAACACTGAGAGAGCAAATCCTGTTTTGTCAAAAATGTCTAATCATCAGAATGTAGGATACTTTAGGCCTGATTGCTCATATGGTTTGGAGCTGCTTATAGAGCTTAAAGTGTGAAAAACAGAGCTCTTCTGGAGTTATGCTTCTGTTGTAAGAATTCAGGTCTTCTGGCAGACTTCAGAGACAGAACACAGTTCCAATAAAGCAGCCTTCCATTGCATTAGCGAGACCTTGCTTTCTCTTCCCTCGCCTTTCTCTTGACACAGTCTACTCCCTCAGTGGCCACAGTGCGGATCCTTCCCTCTGGATGTCCTCCTGTTCAGCTCAACACAGACTTTTAAATTCACATTCAGAAGAGAACACCAATCTTTGATTTTGCTTGGTCCTTCCAGGGCACTATCTGCCCTCTGGAGCAAATGAGTCAGAAGTCTAATGACAACATCCTTATACAAAGCCTAAGCCTTAATCATTCCCTAAACATTGACTATTCATTTAAGTAGAGATCCAGGACAAAATCTATTGGTGTAAACAAAAATTAAATACAATAATTGTGCATGCAGGAAGCAATTAAAGGTTGCACAGGTGAACTTAATGCTGATATGTTAAAAAATTTGAACAAGACTTTGCAGCATGGATCATGTTGCATACATATTCTAATGTACCATCCTATCTTACAAAGTAGGATACAGTAAACCAAATAAGACCTCCCTGAAAGACAGAATTGTTGTTAGGTGGAGCTACACAGATGACTACATTGATATTAAATAGAGATATTGCAGACCTGTAGCATAGACTGTTGCATGTTTCCAAATGAAGTATTTGGCGACAGCTATAAACTATCACCTCTTGTGGGTTGGCCGCAGCGTGGAGAAGATGCATGCAGTTTAGCAGTGACTTGCCCAACCATATGCCTACAGCAGAGGAATGTTGAAAATTGAGAATATTGTCTGATAGTCCTTTTTCTCCTGTCAAGCCTTCCCATCCACTTTTCACTCGCTTTTTTCTGAGCACTGTGTCTTCCAACCCAAGTGATTCTCTCTCTGAGCTGTGTATATAACAAGAGGAACATTGAGAACACAGGAAGACTGTTTGCCTCTTTTCTGTTCCAGTGCCCAGTGCCATAATTGTTTCTGGCAGCCATGAGGAGCTGTTGCAGGGAAAAGCGCTGTACAGTTCTGGAAGGCAAAATGTGAAAACAGACTCCATAAAGAATGTTGCTTGATACCCTCTAATAAACTTTCATCAAGAATGTGCAAACTTTTGATTTTTGTCAGAAGTTTATAGCTTGTCCAAATAGGTTGAGACTGCATAGTGACAGTGAAAAGCATCCTGCCAAATTTTAAGTCCTTTCTTCGAAGAAGGAAGGTTGAAGACCCTCTCAGTGAAACAGCTATAAGAATTTTTTTAACACGAACAGAAGTGTAAAATTAAGCTTCTTTATTGGTTCTTTTACAGAAATGGGGTTAAAACCGTATAATCAAAGTGTGTAATCGCACACAGGTTTAGAAGACTCCTAGAGACAACATTATTTGCCTAACATTACAGAAAATTCCAGATTCATCCATAGAACAGGAGTTTCTAGAAAAATTTTTTTTCTGGGAAGAACAGTCAGTGGGAGTTTTTAACATGCGTAGCTGACTCTCTACATGAAATAAAGGTTGTCAGGCCAGCTCTCCATCTTGTGTAAAAGTAACATAGTTCTGCTAAGTACTAGCTGACACTTGGTCTCATTTCAAGAAAGAAGTCAAAAAGGAATGACTTATCCTGCTGTTCAATAAATACAACTGTAAATTAATTCTTACGTAGCAATGAGACCACTTTGCATTCCTTGAAAACTCTTTGGCGATTCATAGTGTGGTCAGCTTCAGCATCTGCAGAGAATGTATTAGATCTTGACTTTAAAGCCCCTCTTTCCTCAAGAGAGCCGTATAGCACCTAAATAATGTGTTAATCCCTTCCATGGTTAGCGACTGTTCTGAAAGCTGCCTTTGATAGCTAGGTCTATTGAGGAATGGTATGAAAGAATTTTGGAGAGGATAGAAGAACAAGTCCCTGCCGATCTATGCTGGGGGGAACGTAACAGTCTGATATCTTCTGCTGGCCATTCTGAAACCAAACTGCCATTCAAGAAGAGACAACAAACAAGACCCCTGCCTAATGCAGGATGAAATGTCCAGACCCTTACCTCATCTTCTGTTTCTGCTGGGAACGGTATAGCATTACAGTAGCCCTAAAATGTATGAAGGGTGGGAAATGAAGAATACTGAACTCCTTGCCACAGTATGACCCTGTTTTTTTCCTCACACCCAAGTAAATTTCATCCAAATGTTTATTATTACCTCCTTTTGCTTGGACTATTTCCTTTTCCCTATAGTGTCATATTCTTTACTCTCTAGACTCCAGGTTCAGTTAGCTCAGTGTGCAAACGATTCACGAAGACGTATGAAAGCTATGTGCTCATTACTACCACGTAAATTAGCTCACAGTTCACTCTCTAGATAGTCTGGATTATCGGGTACCTCCCTTTCTCAGGTCCTAAAGGAAAGGCATCATTTTAAATTGTCTATCATTAATAAGATTATTTATTCTCTGTTTGATTTTGAGATGTTTTTAGTGAATCAAACACTCTTGTTTTGAAGAGAAATTTTAGCTATATAGAATTAACTCTAGATTCTGATGACTAGCAGCAATCTGTGAATTACTGACGTATATGTTTAATAACTCCCTTTAGAGTAGGAAAGTTCTTCAAATGTTGAAACTGGCTTAAATAATTTAAATTCATAAGAGTGGTGAAAATTCTTTGGCTAACGTTAGTCTGATTTCTTCACTTCCAATTTAATCTAGAATATTTGGAATAGTTGTTAATAGTATGTTGATTTATTTGAATATCTTATTCAACAGAATGGTTTGCATACTTATTCTCACACCTTAGAACTGATTAGGTTAGTATTCTCAAGTTGCTTAAAATAAATATACTTTTATCAAGCAAATGGTTGTGTTTCTTGACATACTGGATTTTGCTTGGTGCAGTAAGAGCAAGCAAAATGACTGGCTATTTTTCCTCTTTGTTTCTATAAAGCTGTAGGCGGTGATAAAATTATTGGAGGGGTGGGGCATGGAAAGGTTAATTTATGAACACTTTTACTATGAGTGAGGAAGAAAGAAAAAATTAATGAAAAATACAAAAAAATAAGGGGGCAAACTGAGTTGCAGAAGGCTAAGTTTCAAATCCCTGCTCTGACTTTAGAATAAAAACACTGACAATGATGCCTTTTTGCTGTTCTAGAGTCTCTCTTCCTTGCTTTTATGTGGAAAAACTTCGAAATTTCTGGGGTTAATTCTAATGTGGGCAATAAATATTTCTGAGATTTCAGAGTTTAACAGGAAAGGTAGTATTTACCACCCAGCTACAATGTCAAGAAATAACATGAAGCAAAACAATTGTCAGCAGGAATCATTCCGAGTCATTTCTTGTCCAGGTGTAAAATTCCAGGTTCTTGCCCCCAAAATATTCAGGTTATTAATAGGAGTGTGCTTCTGATTGCTTTACAGAAGTGGAGCTATTTATTCTAACAATAATGGAGTCTTCAGGAGTAAGAAAAGGAGTTTAACATGAAAACTGTTAGATAGTACAGGCGGTACACTAAGCTTTCATCTCATTGTTTCCTGAGACCCACCTGTTTTCTTTCTGCATAATATGAAGACCTAGTGTCACTATACTTCAATAAGTGTCAAATATTTCCATCTGCCTCCTCGCAGAGAGAAGTAAGCAGCACTGTGTCTCACAGCCGTTTGATTCTTGTGGTTTATATTAATTTCAAGTTCTGCAACAGCTTGTTTTAGGACTTCACTTCAACCTCTGCACTACCCCTGTCAGCCCTCCTTGACTTTCTTCATATCCTCCTCCTTTAGCCAAGCAGAGATCAGGTCTTTCTGTTCTGTTGTACAGTCAAGCCTTATAACTGCAAGTCTGCTTTATTGTAAATATTGTAAGGAGGACTTGTACAGAGTCTCTTCTTCACCAGCTGTTTTCTTGTATGGCCAAAACCAACTTTTCCTTTCTTTACAAAGCAGTTGTTCAGCTTTCTCATGAACACAATCATATTTAATATTTAGTCCTATGAAATATTCTGAATTCTACTCTTAAAGGGACAGTACAAAATAAAAGACATGGCCTTGTATTTTACTGTTCAAAGGAAGAGATGTAAGAAACCTATCCCAATTTTGACAGTTATAACCCAGTGTTAGGTGCAGTAGGGGAAAAATAATGCTTAGTGTGTTTATAAACCTTAATTGTTGTGTATGTGATCTGGATTTCAGTATGGCATACTCGGTATCTCCAAGGGAAAAAGAAATCCACTTTCCAAGTTTATAGTAGCAGCAACATGGCAAGTGCTGCCAAATCAAGAAATCTTGTTAAATTCAGGCAGGGCCAGAGATGTGTAAATGTAATCTGCACATTCAGTACAATGTAGAGGTACTCAAATACCTGTATAAATAAGAAAGTTTAACCATTGGAAGAAATCTTACTGGGGAAAGATGGAAGTTTTCCAGAGAAAATAAGCTGCCATGGCTCCATGGCCATACAGCAGGATGGCTTCTCGTAGCTGGCTTAAAGTGAGCTTGGATATCTCTGCACTCCAGTCTTTTGTACAGACTTTTCTGTGATGTAAATTAGTGGTGGCATACCAGTCTTAAATGTTACTTTACTGCTGTGTAAAAAATAATGCATTAGAAGATTACCTTCAGAAAAGGTATAGTAAATAAGTACTTCTAAAACAAAGCATTATTTATTGCATGTTTTCGTCAGCAGTCGGAAACACTTTAAAAAACAGAGTTAATCAGATGCAGAAACTGTTAGATAATTCTCATGAGTCCCTCAAAAGGCATAGCTAGCAGAAAGCTTCTAGCTTGCAAGATTCTATACCTTTTCAGTTATCAAAAAGAGACAAAACCAAATTAAACTCCTGGGAAGGATGGCTTTTGACATTCAAAGTTTTGAAGTTCCTGCCCTGTAAGTCACTGTTTTTCTGCTCATGTTTTGTAGCTAAAAATGTTGTACGGTAGGCTCACTGATTGGTGACTACTTTGAGACCCATTTTTCGTGTCTTATGATGTCATACATCATTTATGTCACAGTCTTTAGTTAGCTACTTAAGGCTGCTTAGTACCAAAACGGCTTTTAATAAATATGACAGAGACTATCACCTTCTGACAGGCAGCATGTGTCACTGAAATAAAGGCAGTCATACAATAGCTTTAAAAGAGGAGTGCCACAGCTGAACAAGCAGCTTTTATGTTCTTTTTTTTGTTGGACCCCCTCCAGGAGTAAGGGGGAAGTTTAGTTTATTGCCTTAATTTAGTGTTCAGTTTAGTGTTGAACTGAAATTTTCTGGCAACAAGCTTGAATAGGATCTTAGTAACATAATCTTCCAGAAAACACAGTAGAGCAAATGTAGTCAAACACGGCAATACACAAAACGTAGTAGACATAAATTGCTTTGTACACTCTCTGTGTTACAATGTTTATATAATGAGTACTGAGGTACAAGTACATATGTGACCGCATGTATAAATCCTAATGTATATGTGCGGGTATTTATCTGTATGGAAAGAAAGCAATAGTTTACTGTTGGATTAGTAAGCATCAGAAATAACTTTGCTGAAACCAAAGTAGTTTTACAGTGTAAAGCAGTGTGTGAAGAGAATCGAACCTCCTGTGTATTAAGGGCATAGATCAAGTTCAATTTTATTGTAAAATAAATCACATACAAACATGGGCACATACACACACAACCTACAGTTAAAGAACACTGTTAGTGTTGTCAAGTTCAACAGTCAAATGTTCTATTTTAGATATTGTAACCTTGAACCGAACTGTTGCTTTGTACACATACATTCCTGCACTGTTTTGAACTGGATTGGATCTAGGTTCAGTCACTGGAACAGATCAGGGAATCTGTTTTACACATGCTGTTTGTTACCCCCATGGAAACATAGAGGAGGAGTTGCCTTTGTGGAATGTAGAGGGGAAAAAGGCAAACATATATAAATAAAAGGAACAAACTGGGACATGAACAAGAAAGGAATGGACAGTGGGGATAACAGAGGTGTGCTAATAGATAGGGAGAAGGATGGAGAAAAAGCCTGGGAGATTTTGGTGGAGTAAACTTGGTCCCTCATATGTTTACATTTAATTATGAGATTAAACTATTTTTACACAGAATTCCTACCTCATGCAGGATGCACTTAATGAGCAGCTATTAAATATATTGCTTTGCCCTTATCATGCATGACCCCAAGCCCTAGTTATTGCAGACACTTCAAATCCTTGTCCAAAGGCAGAATCATTCATTTTTTCAGAGACTTTTGTAAGGCCCCTATCACTCTTAATATTTTAAGTAGGGTTGCACCACCAACAACTAATTCCAGTATTTCCTAACTTTCTAGTGCTTAAAGTTGTAGTTGTCTTTTAAATTTTTCATGTGTATAATTGTACATATGCATTCATATATACACAATATAGTGTGAGAAAAAAATTATGTATAAGTTACTGAAGGACATAAAGCTACTTAAAGTTTTATTTTATAAGGGCAGAAAGTTATGTGAGGGCAGGAAGAACGCTAGAAATGACTGGCAGTAAAAGAAAGCAAAGATACTCCTTACTATTTTTAGCCATTGTGTTACATCATGTAGTTCTGCAGCAGATTAGTCATCACATCAGAAGGTTTATGGAAATAATAGTGAAAAGGGCTTGGCGGACTTTGAACACGTATGAGGTCATTCAATAAGTGTGACAAATGACTTCTGGCATTTTAAGGTGAAATAGAAAAACTACAGCTAGAATACCTGACTCTTTTATTTTAATTCCTGACTGCAATATGCTGATATCAGTGCAAATTTTATGGTCTGTACAGGGATTAGGTAGAGTAGAAGGAGGTCAGCTGATTTTAAGTATTTTGGGTAATGAGGTCTAGAGGGTCCACAGGAGGAATAAACAAGACAAAGTTCTTGTTGGAATAGCTAGAAATATGATATATGAGAGGAGGAAGCTAGTGATTTCTTAATCGCATCAGTTTATTGGGACAAATTTCTCTCTAGTAGTATATAATAGCTGACAATGGTCTTCAGTATTCTTTGAGAAAACTCACTGTGATTTTTCAACAGAGCTCTGCAATAACATTTTTTGGTGCTGACTTAAAATTACTGGCTGGCGAAAACTGATGGTCTAGAGCTGAGCTGAGGGTCATTAACAACAGCCAGTAGTGAATCCCAGGAAATGCTCTATGTCGAACATTTTATAGTTAAGAAGAAAGGGACAAAAAAGAGAGTTTCAACCTATTTTTTTTTTCTTTTAGAAGCAAAATAATTTCAACAGGTGTGAATAGTACATTTCTAGAAAATTACTGCCATATATCCTGGTTAATTACATTACTTGATATGTCTTTCTTGTTTCACATATGCAACATCCATTTATGTTTACCTGTTAGGATCTTCAATGGGGCTAAAAATTATGGAAACAAATAAAGCAGAACATATGAACAGTGAGGAGGTAGATGAAACTTGTTCATGAATATATGAATTATTATTAGACTGATCAAAACAATAGGTATCCAATTTTTTCAAAAAGATACAGCTGTTATGTGTATAGTAACAGTAAGAATTATTTCTAAGCAAATTGACATAAGATGAGGATAAAATTTATTTAACAATTTCAATGTGTGATGAAAGGGCATTCCTGGCATTTTTGTTAGGTAAGTATTAATAAGAAGGTATAAATTTTAATGTTTGTGAAGCAGAAAAAATAGCTGAGGCACAAATTTGTCTAAAATGTCCCTTTTTCAGTAAGATCCTAAAATAGAGATGAATATAGAATAGTATACATTTTAATAAACAAGTGATATAGTGCTGCATAAAGTCATATGTTAGTATCTAGTTTGTACAGATTAGCTCTGTCACATTAAGAACTATTTAGTATTCAAAGTGCTCTTTTTTTGGATTGGTGTTCACTCCCATTTTATTTATTATTGCCTTTATTGAAGAACACGGTAATCAGTATGTTCAGTAAAGTTACATGTGATATTAAGGCTGCAGTTTCACAACGGGTGTAAACCAGTTCAAATCTATTCTGCTACTTTTCTGCTCCAGGCAATGTGTTATAATGCCTTTCTTCTGGTGGCACCAACATTCATGTAGCTGTGTAATTGGTTGGATCAGAGAGCTGATCTGCCAGAAGTCTAATTAATTTTGGTAGTTTTCGGATGAACAGAGTCAATCCATCTGATCCCGGCAATCCAGTGCTGGCACAAAGGAGGGGCCAAGGGCTTAAGGAAATAGGGAGAACTTTCCCTTTTGGTGACAACATGGACATGGATTGTGAAATAAACTAGTTGTGGAACTGTCCCTGAATTGTGATGAACAGCATGCTGTAGAGAGGACAGAGAAATAAAAAGTGAACTAGCAAGTTGTAAATGAGTACTGTATAATCAGTGTAAATGCTTGTAGGAAACAGAAAATTCAGTTTTGAAGTTTATAAACCGTATCATGGAGTGAAGAGGGAATATTTCTTCTCTGTGGACCTAATCCAGTTCTCTTAAGAGTCCACAGAAAAACTATCATGTTTTCAGTGTAGGATGGATCAATTCATGTTTGATGCTAACATGAGTCAAATTGAATGGCTAAAAAGGAATAGTAGTGAGAAGTTTGCCAAGGAAAAAAATCTTCGCTGAATATCCATAAACCAGTGAAATTATCTCAAATATTGTTATTTGAAACTGAAACTATTAGCAAAACATTTCATAAATATGCACTATAATATGGCTTGCTGTTTGAATAAATATTTTAATAGTTTATTTTATTTGGCTACTAATGGTCAGAAAACTTATACAGTATTACTGCTGTGTCCTGGTCAAATACATGCTCTAATTCTCTTAAATTCCAATTTCTGACACGAATGCTTAATTTTGCTTTTCCCTGAAACTTAAGTTTAAAATTAGTTCCTTGGTCATATTGGAAATATTTGCTGAGATAAATGCAATATGAATGTTAGCATAAGTAATTAATTTCTACACTGAATGTATCTTCATGGATATAGGGAGATTGTAGTATTTATTTTTCCCAGAAAAACTGCATCTTCTAAGCACCAAATTTCCAGAAACCTTGGAGAATGCAGTAAAGAGACTAGGCTACAGAATGTTTTAGAATATAAGATTATATATTTTCAGTATAGCTGGCTGAGTAATTTGTTTTCCTGGCAAAGATTCTGGAAATTAATGTTAGGATTCTCTTTCTCATTTAGCTAGTTAGGTGAAGGTCAGTAGCTAAGTCTTGCTGTCCATGTCATCTGCCTTCTTTTCTCCTCTTCCTTAACCCTACCTCCCAAGGATGCACTACTTGTCTAAGTCAGGTAGCCATCCAGAATTAGATTTATAAAGTTATCTGGCCTTCTAAGTTGCTTTTCTCACATTCTTACAATTCTCTCCTGCCAACTTAGTCTTCTGTCCTCCACCCATCCTTGTTTTGATTCATTTCCCTCATGCCGCGTGCCTAAATATTGCCCAACCCATGTGGAAAGTCCTTAATTCTTGTCAAGACAGGGTCATGACTAGCCCACCCAGGAAGATCAGAACCAAGGCTCCCAAACTGGGAACAAGGCTTGTCCACGAGTATAAAAGCCATTATTCCCTCATGCTCATTCAGGCCTTTGGGTTAGCAGACAGTTTGAGCAGAGGCACAGAAGGTATGTGTTAGGAGAGATAGGATAGACTGGGAAACAGCAACAGATTTATCGGGGACATGAGGGGGACCGTGCAAGCGACAAGTGGGGTGTGAAGACTGACTATGAGACTGGATACAAGAGCAGCTAAATTGAGGTTAGAGGTATGGGGCAGGGAGGGTCAGTGGGTGAACGGTGTAGGGGAAAGCAGACTTGCTAAGTTAGACAGTATGTTTTCCCTTAGTTATGTCTGGACATTTGGAGGAGCTGGGGAGATTAGCTTGGCAGAGAAGCAGCAGGCCACCTACTCCAACTTTCTCAGCTCCATGGGGGAGGCTTGAATTGAAAAGAATTACTAAGCAGACTGAGGCTATGCAGTGCTTAGTTGTGGAACAGGCCCACCCTCAGTTCTGTGATGCCTTTGGCCACCTCCATCAAAGTCTTTAATGAGTATTGCCCTTGGTCCACTGGCTTCTTTAACTGTACAGCATATCAGTCCATTTACCAATCCATGGCCTATAGGATACCTGGAGAATTAAAAAAGTTAGTAAATAATAAGAGGAATAAATCAAGTTCCTTGGGGATTTGGAAAACTGAAAACTGACCATGCAGGAATTTTCAGGAAAGGCAACATTTTCAGGATGATATGGACATGTAGCAGGACCTGAACGAATATTGGAAAACTCCATTAATCCCAGCTGTGCCTTCATCAGATCACAGTGAGCATAAGGTATAAATACAATTACCATCTCAGATACCAACCGCTACTTTACATACCTGTGCCAAGTTTCTGGGATCTGTCTACAATCTGTTTCCAGCCTAGCCTTGAAATATGCTTGACCCATGGACAGTTCTCTGATAGCTGACATCTTTCCACGCAGCAGACATTTCCAGCTGTTCTGTTACCCTGTCTATCTGCTCTCAGGTAGCAAAAATGTTTTATGCATAGCGGTATCATTTCTTAGGCACATTTTATGAGACGGTGGCTTCTGTGGCTTATCCTGAACATAGTCTGAACATATCATCCACCAGAACTATTCTTCACGATAAGCTGCTAAACACCTGCTTTCCTGGAAATGAATGGGAGGAGGCAATGGTCATGCTGGGGAAGCTGTCATTATTTTTTAACTTAAGTCTTTTTGGATTACGTAAAATAAGCCAAACTATGTGGCTACCTACACCCATGTAGTTTTGCAGATGTTTCTGTGGTTACCTGAGAGAAAAGGCATATAAAACATAGGAAACCCCCAGATCTATAGCCTCAATCTTTTTCTTATGCAGTCTTCAATTCTGTGGTATGGAGAGTCCCATTTCTAGAATCTAGTCATCATAGCAGTCTTTACACAACGCTGAAAATTTCTGGTTCAAAGGTAGTTACCTCATTCCAGTCAAGCTATGCTATGTACTCCTTTCTAGTGTACTATGTCCGATGGCACCTGGCCAAGTAGTGTGAGTTCCTGTGACACCTTTTCAAGTCCTTGACCTTTCTGATAATTGCTGTACAGTGTATAATTAACTGGACCAGCTGGCCCTACATATTCGGCTCTCCTACATGACTTTTGTGACCTGGAGTAATCAGCAAAGTGGCTTTTTCAGCTAGGAAGTGACTTATCTCAGTTTGCTGTCGTTGTTATTGAACAGACTTCTATACAGACCTTCATTTTGGTCATCTTATCAGAGGTGTTTGTGGAGGATGTGTTTAGGAGTTTGTGTATCAGGAAATTTATTTCAAGAAAGCTCTTAGGAGAATAGCTACATGTACACCACAGATCTGCTTGTTTCCTCTCAGAGCTCACTGTCTAATCGCCCCGCTCACATGGAACTACTACAGGGAATGAACAGCAGAAACCAGAGAAAGGCAAAGATCTGTATAAGAACTGTGCATTGCACAGATGTAAAGAAGGGCTAGGGAGAAGAAAGAGTGTCTGCAGCTCTGCTCAGTAGTAGTGGTGGGCTACGACTCTTGGAGTTGACTAGTGAAACACCCTGGGAATCAGACTTTGGTGGTGATTCATCTTGGAACTGGAAGAGTGAGAAATAAATCGTGGGTGGAGAAAACAGGGCAGTTAAGAAATGGCCTACTGTCTTATCCTGAAAGGCTGTCTAAGTACATAAATCAGTATTCTGTTCAAATCATTGATTCAAATCATCTGGAATCCTCAAATCCTAGCTGTACAATTAGAATACAGGATACTTTTCAGTTTTGGTATTTTAGACATAGTGACTTAAGACGCAGGAAAGCCCATTACCTCTTCTGTATAACAAGCAGTTGTAACTGATTTGAAGTAGTTTGGGATGTCGAGGAGGCAGATACTTCATAGAGTTCATAAGGTCAACACTCAGTTCTAGGCTATACATGTAAAGTGTAGTGAGAGAGGAATATAGAGAGTTGTCCCTGTCTGCTTCCCTAACGTCTAACAACCTGGTCATCAAGAGAGAGAATCCTAATGTGGTTGCATTCAGTAGAATTTGCACGTCATGCATAATAACTATATTAAAACATGAACACATATCTAGAGAAAAAGTGTTGTAGCACTTTCAACAAAATTAACAATTAAACATAGAAATTAATGTTAACACACAGTGCCGTAATGATGAGCAGAATCGTAAGAAGAATGGACAGAAAGTTAATGTGATAATGTCTGATAGAACAGAGTGCATGAAAGGTGAAAATTTCAAGGATAAAATAAAATGCTTCCTAGGATCCTATAGAATAAATTTCCGTATGAATGAGGAGAAATCCTGTTGCTTCAGTCTACTCATGGCAGAGTGTACGCGAAAGGGAAAAAACAATTCTGAATGGACAAGGGCTGGATGAGGTGACCTTGTAACTCTGTCAATTGTTAATATCTCGTAATACACAATGCATCAGTGCTGCTAGGAATTGAAGTAAGAGGAAAGCTCACTACAGCCATTCGTGACTGGCTCATCCCTGTTAACTGTTGGAACAGAAACCCTTGTGGAGTAAAAGCTAATGTGCTTGACCAATGTTTCTGGCACACTCACTGAAAGTAACAAAATAATGTTGCTCACCGTCATTGCAGTTATCTGTTGTATGTTTGGGTTTTTTTCTGCCTCTGATGTATCTATCCTAGACTTGAACATCCCATATGGTTTATTTGGAACTAGGGCATGAAAAATATTTCAAGTCATATTTTAGGCATGATAGTTCTCCCAGTTAAGCTGATGACTAGCAAAATTGAATTCAGTCATATTAGGCTGGGCTCTCAGATGGTAACTAAGAACAGTAAAGGGCTTATTTTGTTCCGAATTAGTTTCGAGACATGAATGTAACGTCTATTCTTTGGTGTGTGCCTGGAACTGCGCTGTTTGTATCATAGGACACACTGGTACTCTTTTAATTTTTATCTGGAATAGTAATTCTTTCTTCTTTTGGCTGAAATTGAACTGATGGAAATTACTGCACGTAATGTCATGCAATTACTAACTACTGGTGTAGATGATGAGACATTTCTCCAGAGTTCAGGAGCTTGATGTAAAGTCATGTCAAACAGTAAGTAATACTTCTTGAAGCCTGTCTCTCTGTTTATGATGAGCAGATTTGATTATTTTGACACCTGCTAAAGCAATAGCATTACAATATCCAGGATGTATTAATCTTTAAATCTTTGTGTTATGATTTTTAAGTAGAGTAACAGAAAATTACTTAAACTTTCTGTTTCTTTCATTTCACTAAGAATGTTATTTTATTGTGAACGTTAAAATGTTTAATACTTGCTTTCACAAAGAGTATTATATGATAAGCCAAATTATTTAAGATAGTTGGAGACACTATTTCAATTGACAAAAATTAAGATAAATAATTATTCGGCTACATTATAAACAAATGCATTTATTGCTCTAGAAACTGTGGCAAGACATAAACTGATAATTCCATGTCCTTGACACCAGTAAATGCTGCAATTCTGTTTTAGCTCTGTCCTTGAAAACTTACCATTACTTTCTAGAACACTGGCATTTAAACATAGATTACATTATTTCTTTAAAATACAGTATGTACTTTTGTGGATGGCAAGTTGGAAGTAAAATCAGTTGTTTCCTTGAATGATGACATTCAGCAGTTTAATTGTCTGATTGTACTCATACAGTTTTAGTCTTTAGTCCATATAGGAGCATTTGTACCCTGGTGTGTCCAGTATGCAACATGGTGCTAACTTTAACAAATTTAATCTATAAGCATTAAAAAAAGAAGAGAAGAAAGATTTTGATCACCTTAACTTTGATCATGTTGTCAAGCCTCCTACTGAAGCCAATACAATTGTTCAAAGGAAGCAGAATCTTAAAGTTATAGAACTAAATTGCTTTATCACAAAGAATGAAGAGGTGTCATTACAGGAACAGAAATGGCCACTTTGTTTTGTTATGTTCTGTGACCTACATGGGACTCACTGTTACTTCTGAAAGTCACCTCTAGATATGTACAGATTTAGTTATGCAAGAGACTGAAATTGCTTTCCCCTTTCTCCAGGGTGCACAGTAATAGTGCCAGTAAGAGTAGCATTAAGCTATGAATTGATAGCCAGAGACACAGCTGACAAAAAGCAAATATATTTTATGTCCAAAAGAAGTATGTACATACACAATATATGCCTATGTATATCTTCAAACGTATTTCTGCAACCCTGCTGGGTGTTTTCTATGATCTGCTAAATCTGTGAAGCAGCTGTATATGGCCATAGGAATGGCTCTTTTTGTAAATTATAATTTTATGTGCTATTGTCTTAGCCTCTTCATATCTGTTACCGTTTTTGAGAAGTCTATGAGGTCACTAGGAATAGTGCTGAACATCTTTAGTTCACATTAGAAAAGTTGTCCCAAAAGAACGTGCAACCTCTGAGCTCAAATCGTAGTATACATGCAACTTCAAACATTCATATAAAATATAGATACCGACCTATCAGAGCAGATGAAGGGTAGACTTCAGCAACACATGCTATACATATCAAAACGTAGAAGAAATCCAGTGGCAAGTTAGTGTTCTTCGTTTTAAAGGAGAAGTGACTGGACTGTTTCCTAAAGCAGGACAAATTTATATTTGAAGATGCATTTCCTGCACCAAATGGTTGCAGGTGGCAAGTGCAAATTTAATGGCGAAGATTATTAAATATGTTTACTTGACATAAGAAGAGGTATTAGTATGTCTGAACTGTTATTAATACACTTGCAGTGGAATTGTGAATGGAGACACCAGTCAAATGTAGTTTTTATTGTATTTATGTTTTCCGGTGAGAGGAAAACATTCAACAAATTTGTAAATATTGTACTGAAAGGAAGTGGGGAGGATAACTTTTGATGTCTACCTCTATGACAAATATGAAGTAAATAACGTAGTTGGAAACATCACAACTCATGTGAAACCCATCCCATTTGCTTAAAAACATTTTCATGAATATAGAGTTGCATTTTAAGATAATCTGGAAAAATCTTGTGATTTTTATTTGCATTTAAACAAATGCATTCATTTGCATTTAAACAAATACGTATTTCCTGTATTCTGATGTCTTAAATTGTCTAGTGTGATTCCTTATGCTTGTTCTTTTCCTGGTGATACTTGACTGGAAAATAGTTTTTATGGTTTATTCTCTTTGTATTTAATGGTTTGAATGTTTTATAGTATTCTGTAATAGCTTATTTTTGAAAAAAAGTCATATTAGCTTACAAGAATTGGAAGAATTTGTTAGAAAAAAATTAAAGGATATGTCAGCTGTACTATTTGTTATAGCCACATTTAAAGATTTTTTTATGGATTGTTGGAAATACAGTACTAATATACATAAACAGTTAATAAAATGTGGAACATACCATGAACACACATCAGTGAAACTCTGGAAAATGTTAGAATGAATTATTTTTGTGCAGCTTGGTGTGGCTTTTGCTTTGGAAATCAAGCATCAATTTTCTAATTTTGACTAAAATAAAGACCACCCTGAAGCCAAGTTTAATTGAAATAAAACCCTTAGGAGGCTCTATTTATCACTTAATTATAAATTTGGCAGCTAAAAAGACATAACAAAATATGCAAATTAGAGATGAAATAACTTTTACATTAAAACAGACAATTTTGGGTATTGAATTAATCACTGACAACTGATTTTTTAGGGAGACAGAAAATTACTTAAAAATAGTTCTCAAAAACTGTCAAGTCTTAATCAGGATACATGGTACTAGGAGATGAAGGGCTTTACTACAACAAATTTTAGTCATTTTTTCATAATGAAACACTTTTAGAGAGACATAAATATAATTAGAAGCCTGAATCCATTAATGTTTACCAACATGCAAGACTCTTTTTCATCTGATTCCTTGTGTTGATAAAGGAGACACTCTGTGAATAATTATCTTGTAGGGAAAAAAAAATCATGACCTCATTATGTCTAGTACCCACTATTAAGAGTTTTGAAATACTGAGCCAATCACCGTCAGGCAGTCTTTAGATTAGTAATTAATATGGAGTGTGATATTAATATCTGTTGGAATGCCTTTATAATGAATAGTTGGAGTTTGGAACTGAAGGAAAATGTTATTATAAGTATGATAACACTCTGACTAAATATCAAAGCGATGTTGGCAATAAATAGTTCCAACTTTTCTATCAGGTTATCTCACGGATGACCACTGTAAAAAAAGGATTCTTGCTGTTGCTGATGCATACTGTTGTCTTTAGAAGCAAGCTGTGAAAGCATTAAACTTTAGTAGGAAAGTATTTTTTAAAATGAAACTATACATATTGTTCCCTTGTGTCAGCACAGTTTGTTAGATCTGAATATATTTTGCTGATCCTGTATGCATTTTGTATTTGGCTCTTGTCATGTCAAGGAGATGAAATAAGGTTTGCCCCCTCTTTACTACTCACAAAGCAGTAATGTAGCAGGTAACTTAAAGGAATATGTGCAAATGAGAAAAAGCACACACCTCAGGTGCTCTGACCTTGTTGTCTTGATCCATGGAAAGGTCCAGAAGATGCAGAAATTCTTGTTCTTCATTGCTCAGTAGCAAGAGAAAATGCTACATCCACTCTGCTTTCAGCTTGCAGTGCAGACTTACTGTAGTTTCTTCTTCCTTTCCTCATTCATCTTTCAAAAGTATATCCCTGTTCATGACAGCATTCTTTCCTGTTATCTGACAGTTCATAGTTAGAAGAATTTTCCTTTGATTCTCCATCAACCCCTTTTCAAAAACATGTGTGAATCCAAGTACTTAAGGCAGGTATTTCAGAGTACTTTCAGCGGTTCTTGGCTCTGGCTGGGCACTGTGTTCTTCTACTATGTGATTTGTTATATATCGTCATGTTTTGCACAAAGCTGTTTTTAATAGCAATATGTACCTGAGCAGTTGCTTGCTTGCAAAGCACCAGTTTTGCTTACAGTTTTGATCTATCGACCCCATGGTTACCCAGTAAAAAACGGATCCTGTATGTGATTACTCTTAGAAATTACTACAGGAATTTAGTAGTTCAAGAAGTTACAACTAAAGTTGGAAGAGACAAAGAAGATTAGTTGTATTTACATGGTTGCTACATACACATCTGATATAAGTGCATTATAAATATTATTTGATGCAATACCTTCTGTAGTGCTAAACACAATAAGAACAGTCATCGGAACCTGCTGCTTCAACAGGTAGCATGGTCAATACGGTAATGCTCCTGGGTGTGAAGAACAGTAACAGATAAGGTGCTAGGCCTACAAAGTGACAGGTTGTTGCTTACTTGTCAGAGGCAGACAGATGGACAAAAGTGGCCAGCTTTACAGTGTCCCTAAGAGACATACATGGCACGGTTTAGGAGTTTGTTATAAAACTCCCTTGAATTCTGTGATTAATACATTCAGTACATGAACCTTTTGATGCAAACACTCCTATTTACTCTACTGGCTTCACATTTAAGTACAGGACTATCTAGTTCCAAATCACCTCATGGAAAGAAATAGCAATTGCACTTGATCAGACATCACTCTGGAGGAAGATGTGATATAAGGAGGCTGTACTGCTAGGGACAGGTTATTGTGAGTATAATGCATCTCCTGAGACGTGTGGTAAATAGTATTGTGAGATAACAGACATTTTACAGCCTACTCTTGCAACAGCTTGCAGTCATAATTTTTGTGATATTTCATGGCCTTAATAAACTGTCAGGATTAAGATCTTCTATGCTTTTCATTTATTTCCGTATTTTAAAAGAAAAGTGCTACACCTAGTAATATGTTCAAATTACTCACCCGAACAGCATCAGCCCCATCAGTTAAAATTCTGTGCAATGAAATAATAGCCGTAACTCTTGTCTATTTTTTTATGTGTAAGAACATAAGAACTGGTAATTATTTATTGTTATGTATGAACTTATTCTTGCGGGGAAAATGTTAGAATTGTACTGCAGTGATTTTAAAATTGTTCCAAGGTTTATGTTCACTGAAATTACAGGAGCATTTTCAAGGAAGTCATTAGTTTTTAGAATTTACAGTCAGTTCATCCCTGGAGTACCCTGCATATATCACTTTTTATTCTAGTGACAAAACATTATTTGATAGTTTATATCAGCAATAAGTTAAGTTCCCATATAGTTGCACTGCATTGACTGACAGCGATTGTGCAGATGAATGAAGCAAAGGTGTGAGGGTGGGCTCTACTCCTTAGCCAAGTTAAAAAAGGAAGTCAATTTACATTTGTAAACTTTGATCATTATTTTCCATTCCTAAAATTCCACTAGAACTTGATTTATTAAAGTGCAGACTTAGAAATAAAACTTAAAATAATTTAATGAATCTATTTATTACCAGCTTCTTAAGGATGATCCTGGTTCATTGCCAACAGCAAGACAGTGAGATTAGTCAGATCAAACAAATCCTAAAATATCATCTTGCTGCAGTTCAGTGGAGTGAAGCATGCCACTGAGGTAGACAAAGATTCTCAGGGGGACAACACAACTCAAAAAACAGTGAGGAAGCCTGGAGCGTTTCTATATATTACACCGTGTAGCATATAGTATTCTTCAACTCCAGGTTTCTGGTTCAGCTGAGCTCGCCAAGTTTGGACTTGCATGATCATACCACCTGTATTTTACAGAGGTAGAACATAAAAGCAAGTGGTTTATATTACTCTATAATGAGAATTAGTTGAAAAATGTTCTAGACCTGTGTGCTTAGCCACCTGCACTTGTTACTCTGTGCAGCAGGAAGTTCCATAGTATTCTGTTCATTTCATACTATTTTAAAACTCCACCTTGATAGTCTATTTTCATATTCTACTGTTTTTTGATAAAGCAAATGGAATCACAGACTAAGAAATATTGATTTCTTAGAAAAGATGTAAAATCTTGGATCCATGTCAGTTGGATCTGTGTTAACAGACTTGTATTTGTTGGGAAACGATTACATGAACAATCCCATTATTTATTATTTCTGCATCTTTAAAATGCTGACTAGACTGCAAGCTGCCTTCTTGGAAATCCTAATTATACAGTAATTCAGTCTGTTTATAACATGTTTTCAATTTTCACTACATATTCTACTGTCAGAAAATCCTCTGACATTTGGGTTTATGGAAATATTTAAATCACAACAGCAAGCTACTGCACTGGAACTCTGGCTTTTGCAAACAAGGATGGGTTGGTGAAATTGTTCTCATGTCAGGGGGACATTCAAAAGAATTCTCAGTTGATTTCCGTAACAGATGAGTTAAGTCAATGTGGAGACCATCTGAAATTCCATTGTATTTTAGCAGCCTTTGTAGAATGGAAGCAACATATAAAAATGCTGATGAGCAGTGTTCAAATACTGATCTAAATAGACGTTTTAATTTATTTATTCAGAATTTGAATGTATCTTTCTGACCTAGAATTTATTAAACTATTCCTGACACTTTAACATAGCGGCTTTTCAAATATGTATTATCAGATGAATCTTTGGTTGTACTTTTAATATTTGTATTTAGAAGGCTAATTTTTGCTTACACTAAGTTTAAGTTGAAACATCTAGTGAAATCCTTTTGCTTTATCTTGCAAATTGATCTGTGTGGTATAATCATGTATGGTTTCTTTCAAGCTCCTTGATAGTTAAGAAATAAGCATGTGTAGCAACAGCATGCAATATTTACAGTGTCATTAAAATAAGGCCTTAAAAAAGGGTACCTGTAGACAAGGGCCAGGCTTGAGTACTCTCCTGAAATACCATCTGCTAGTGCCACTATTGAAAAGAGAACACTGGGCTAGGTAGACCATTCTCTGACCCCGTAAGGCATTTATTTTCATATGGTCTTACAGTGTAAGCATCTCACTTTTTGTTAACTAGATGTGAAGTTTCTAAAAGCAAAACCCTTAGCTTTTGCTACTGCTGACAGTGTGTAATGCCCATAGCCACTTGAATTTTCCCTTCTAAAATCTTCTGAATATATACCATGTTCAACTCTAGAATTGCCTTAGTCTTGACTGGCCTAAATAAACAGCTTCATTGCTCATGCTGACATCCCATCAGGACCTGTAAAACAGGCATTGCTGTCTCTGTCCTGCCTGCAGGGCCTGAGAACTGACACAGTCATTGACATGATAGGGCTGGAATCATTTCCTTATTGAGTTGCCCATAGTCTCTAGCATTGTAGATGCATTTTTTTTCACTTTAATAAATATTTTAATGTTCAGGCAAGGTGGAACAGCTTCAGTCCAAGAGAGCCAACAAACATTCAGACATTAAAGGCTGGTAATTAAAAAATCTTCTGGGATGTAGACGCATGGAGAGAGAGAGAGATAAAGGACTGAAACTGGAATAGTTTTTCTGTCTTTATTACATTTATCAAAGGGTTTCTTTTGTTCCAAAGAGCTTCTGAATGAGAACATTTATTACTACATTTGTATGTGTAGTCTAGCGCTACAGTCTCCAGTCTTTTCTGTTACTACTTGGAAAGAGTTGAACACTGCTGACCTGGTGTTGCATGAGCAATGTGTTAGACATTTCTCAAAAGCTGATAGGGTGTATACCTCAGAAAGTCCCTGGAGAATCTCACTAGTCTCCTGGATGACCAGACTTTGACTCCCAGTATCAGAATAATTCATTTTAAATAGCTTCCACCTCATCTATTTCGTAGTGATTTTTCAGTAACTTCCTAGGAGCAAGTACAAGCTAGCCATTGCATTTCCTGAGTATCCCTTGGTCCCTATTCCATTGCATGACTAGAAATATATCCAAAATAACAATTTGTCTTAGGATGCTTCCTGGCCCATTGCCAAAAAGGGATGCCAGGTATGAACGTTGTCCAGCTGAACGCTGTCTAAGACATGCAGGTGAAAGGTTGGGCATTCTGATCTGTGGATAATAGTATGAACTTGGCACATGGCGCTGTGCTATGCTGATATAATGTATTTTACTTCATACGGAGGAAAATAAAATTTTAATCCAAGATGCTGCTTGGCTGCACTTGCAATATCAGAGGACTTTGCACATGAAGTGGCAGGAAGTGATTAATTAGCTTGACATGACAAATAAGGTATTTTCTTGAGTCTGTAGGTTTTTGTGTGCATTTTTCTGCTTCATTAAATTTACTCACATGCTTCACATACTCTTTCTGTGCATAGTGATACTAACTCTATTATTCTTCAGAGATTTCCATTGAGATTCCTGTCTTAAATACAGTATGGAAGCTAGACAATAAAACTCATTTTTGAACTTAGGATGTACTTTCTAGCCTATGTTTATTGTTCAGCAATGCAAAATGCTAAATTGCTGTGATGTAAAGTATTACCATTTGTTTTGCTATTACATAGCTAGGAAAATATATGGTAGATTGCTGTTATACAACATTTTGAGACTCTAGCCAAAATTCTGAGAACCCATACTTTATGGATATGAAAATAATTATTTTCAATTAGAACATTTAGTCATTTCTTCATTAGTCTACATAAGGAGCTCATAATCTCAACTGGTATTTTTGTGGGTGACACGGCGCTATCTGACAGGCACAGCAGGCAATACTTGCTCTTTCATTTTTTACCTCTGAGATTTCCAGCACCTGAGATCTTACGATGATGGGGACAATATAAATTTACTGACAGACAAGGAGACCTGTATCTAAAATCCTATTTTCATACTGTGCATTCCTTTGCATTCTTAATCCACTCAGATTTTTTCTCTGACCTTTTACTCCTTTCTGTTAATCTCCCACTGCTGAAGTCACTGCCTCCAAAACTGCACTCTGCCAAGTTTTACTTCCTGTTACAGTTCAGATGAATATATTTAAAAGACTTATACCTATGTAAAAAAGCAAAGAAAATGCTCAAGTTGTGTAGGTGTAGTAGGTCATTAGTCCCATTTTCATCTGATTTTCTGATACCCATTCTCTTCAAATCTCTGAAAGTTTCAAAAACTTACTTTAGATCCATGACGTGACAGATTATCGTTCAAACACAGAGTCTCACTGTTACTTCACAGAGTATTTTGGAATAAGGGTTTTCTTGCTCCAGATGATTTACATGCTTGGGGCTTAAATCTATGAACTTTCCATGGCTGAAACTTTTCTTGCAAAAACATCATACGCTAGTTTTTTCCATGTTAAAGGTAATATTGATATGGAGAAATATAGGGACAGAGCTGAAGTGAAGTTACAATGAAAACCAAGTGTTCACAAGACTACTGTAATAAAATATTCTTAGAAATATTTTCTTCTTTCAAGAGATGTTTTAAGACTTTTCTCAAATTTCTAACTTTTTCAAGTAATAAACAGGAGATACATCCACTGAAAAGAGACTTCAGCAGTCAGTTTAACATAATGGGTTATAGCCAATTTCTTGTAGTACTTTTTAGGACATTATCAGATTCACTCTCGGTGAAAGTTCTTGCTTTAAGGAACGTCTAAGAATCTCAGAAGTCTGGAAGTCAGGAAACTGATTCAGATGGTTCTGCGTGATCTCAGAAGAGTGCAAGTTTTCAATGTCATAATTCTGATATTTAGGGTTTTTTTCAGTGTCAGGATTTAACCCATTTTTTAAACATTCTAGGAAGCTTACTGGTAGTACAAATGCTAACAGGGCTATTATTTAAAAATAGATAATGCATTGGTTTGTTTAGAGTTTCAAGTAATAAAAATCGTAGTGTTAAACAAAGCTGTTTGTAAGGTGGCATAGCACAAAACAATACTAGGCCCGGGATGTCAGTTCAGCTCTTTTGAGCACGTAAAATTAAACTACTGGGTTGGTTTATTGCTGGCTTTCTAAGTTACGTATTTTCTATTCTAACAGTGAGTACTGTTAAAGTGCTGTCATTCTAGAGAGGGAGGGTAAAGCTATTGCTTTTCCTTATAACAAAAGAATATTAACCCTGTTTGCAGTTCTAGACCTTAATGCAACTTGAATTCAGTTTCTAGTAATGCCTCAGTGGGGAAGTTGTAGCCAAAGCAGTAGAGGAAGAGTACTTCCCCACTAGTCCTGCACCTACCCCAAGATGTAATTGGAATCCACACTCATAATATCCACCAGGAAGCTGTTTGCTTCCAATGCCGCTGTCTTCCCAGGGCAATGAAGATATAGTATGTTATTTTCATGCACAAAATCTGTGTTTAAAGTGGAGATCCCCCCAGGCTGCTCTTATGAGCAGCAGTGCTAATTTCAGGTCACTCCTTTGAATCAATAGCAAAGTAAGTCCCCTAATACAGTGCTTTTGCAATTAGAAGGCTGCATTCAGTTTCCCCCTGAAAACGGCTGGAATTGCATCCCTTTAGATAACAGCTGATTTGGATTGCATCAGAACTGTAACCTGGTGCTGATCATCATATGCAGTTATTAAACTGCATCTGCAAAAGCAGGGGGATTAATTGAGGCCAGGCTCCAGGTTTGGTTCTCCTGTCTGCATCCCCTTTTTAGTTTCAGTTCAGTTTGGTTCTTTGCTTTGCTTCTTGTCTAAACTTTAGAAGTGTTTCTGAAGCTAACCACTGTTTAACAATTGCCACATTTCCTCCCACAGGCAGTTATGTTTCATTTGTGGTTTAAGTAATCCATAGCATGTTACTGGTTACTATGAGTTTGTCAAAGTATCAGTATTTCTTTGAGTTACTAATATCATTGAGAGACAAAGAAAATTTCATTCATTTCCAAAACTGAGTACTACTGGCACAGAAACTCACTAAATGCTAGTAGTTTCTCTATGGCAAGGGACTATTAAAAGAGAAGGATAGAGAAAAAGAAATATTGTTCTGGAACGAGATTCCGTACTGCGTCACTGGTCTGGTATACTATGAGAGAGAAACACAGCTAAAATACAAACGGAGACTGGGATTTTTTTAAGAACTTTTGGCCACAATATATTTGGGTTTGGAACCAAAAAAAAGAGGTGCAAAGAGAAGACTGAATGAGAACTTTTTTGTATCTAACATATTGGAGAAATTGTTTGAGAACAGTTCATTCTAGTGAAAATATTACTTTTGTAACACTGCCAAGATCAGTGTTTTCTCAGTCATGAATCAGAGTTCTTTGCTCATTTGTGGTTGCTTTCTTCTCATCCTCTTTCTTTTCCTACTGTCTTTACAGCAAAAAATCATCAATGGTTGCCTAGCTAAGCACTTGCACAAGTATCAGTTGTGAGGGGTCTGTAGAACGAGTTAGCTGGGCCTCATACATTTACACAAAAGCACTGATGTACTCTACTTATTTGTGCAGTCCACACAACTCCTCAATTTTGTGTGGACACACTAGGATTCTTTTGCAGTTATTTATCTCTACTGCAGAAGAACTTACATATCTTCTGGTAAGAAGTGTGAAAAAGGTGTTGAAAGGCTGCCCTTACTGCAGCCGTGGGGGGTCGCGCACAAGCAAAAGCACAGTGTGGGCTTTAGTTCCTGCCACCAACTGCAAGTTAAGCGTGATTTCAAAGAGCAGATGAGCATATATTTTAAGATCTGGAGGAACTGGGCAAAAAATACAGAGGACTATACAGGTAACACACGTGTCTCTTAGAAACAACTGTGTAATGACTAAATGTCAGTATAGGTCTGTCACTACAGGTACCTAGGGCTTCCTTTTCTGTGATGGATTTGCTGGTTCTATGTAATTCTGTTTGTATGAAACCTGGAGACTCTGGATGACTACATAGCTGTGGATGCTCTGTGCAGAATAACATTGGCCATTTCATTATAGCAAATCGAACTAAAACAAAACGATAGTTGGGGAAGGAGGGACGGAGGGAAGGGAAAGGAAGGCATTATTCCTTACCACAAAATGTTCCTCGCTTTCTCTTCATCCCCTAAGCAAATTAACAGAGTAGGTGCTTTATGCAGGCCTGTGCAGGAAAGTTACTCAAGCACTGACACAGAAGGAAATCATACAAGATATTGTACCTGGCTCCAGAAAAAATGGAGTGTGTGGGTGGCAAGGAGCTTAGTTCCATGTGCTTTCCACCCCACAGGCAGCTCCACAACTTCCTGTTGTGGAGGTTTCTCCTCTTTCATATGTGGCTTTGTGCAGTAGGCTTGCCTTTCCCATGGTTGACGTATTTTCAGCCTGTGTACAGTAAGTAGCCTTGTGTAGTTTGCTCATCCAAAAAGGCTGCATATAAAATTGACTTATGAACTCTGTAGAGTAGTGTTATGAAGAATTATCTCAACTAAGAATAATTTTTCAGTAGTTAAACAGGAGATGACATAGCGCATGATTTTTTTTCCAGACTTTTTAATATGTCCCATTTAGTAATGAGGACCAAAGACAATGTTATTTTAGTTCTTTTTGGAATTTATTTATATTTACTCACTCCCAATGTGTTCTGTCCTTCTTAAAGTGACACATGTTTACTCAGAAAGGAGTATGCCAATCACTATAATTGCTTTTTTTCTGGTTTAATATGAAGTGTTTTCTAGCTGCCTGGAAGAAAATCCTGAGTCTAAAACCTGAGCTCACAGCTGAAGTGATAGGTCCAGGCTTTAATGATTTACAAGCAGAATTATGTACCTACTCCTTTTGCTTGTGAGTTTTTGAACTAAGGATCAACATGTGGGCAAGCTAGATCTTGCTGAAACATAGACAAGTGTGACTGAACCATTACATTTATTCATTTTTTGAATCCTTTTGGTTTATTAAGGGAGAAGACAGCAGAATGAATGAAAGAGTAGATCAGAGCCAAGATTTTAATCTTCATTGTGGATCAGCTCTAGATAGCAAGGTAAATGTTTAGTGGTTGAATGACTGTCATGGAGTAGCTAGGGTGATTAAGCAGCTCAGCATAGTGCCCATGTAAGTAATTTTTTTAGTGACTGGAAGTCTAAGTGTTGTGACCACTAAAATGAAGAGGTGCAGAAGCCTGTTTAATGTCTTAGGACATGGATAAAGAGGACGGGGGGTGTACGACATTTTATATTGGAAATATTTATCTTTGTCTGTCAGTCATCATCAAAAGGCATTCAGATTCTGTTGACACAGTAGTATTAAAGTTGTTTCAGCTTCAGTAATGCAAGTTTGTTTTACATTTCAAGGGATTTAGTTAAAAATTATTATTGAAAACATAATACATATTTCCATTTACCATTTTGGTTTGACTGGTACAGGCCAAAAAGGTTTGTATTTTATTGCCTTGAATGTGTAGAGTATGCTATGGGTGGGATATTTCATGGTTAAGACAAACTAATGTTTTCCAAATTGAAAGCAATCACATTAAATTTTTATGATGTAAGTAGCATCAATAAAGTTTGAATAGGCACAGATGTCAGTTGCTTCATATACCACACAGTTTATCCAGGGTACTCAAGTAAAATGACAGTTTGGCTAAGTTTGAGGAAACTAGTTCATAGATTTAGAGAATAAGTATACAGTCTTTCTTGAGAAACTATAGAAATGATTTGAACATGTAAACAATATAGATGATATACTCTTTCACCATTTATTTTACTAGTAGAGTTTTCACTTGTTGTCTAACTGGAATCATACACAATTTAAATACAGAATATAAAAAATACCTATCTCTGGTTTAATAGTGATACTAACTGTGTGCGACTAAGTCTATATTTTTAGCCCATTAAATCTTTATATAGTTCAAATAGGTGTTATAGTAAATACTTAGGTAGGAAGAAAAAAGTTTACAGATTTTGATCCTCCGTGCAAATCTGTTAGAGCATTTAGTCACAAAATAGAGTGCATTTGATGGGTCCAAGTACCAGGCACATGAGTCCCAAATGGCTAATTTGAGTCTCTCATCTACACACCTCATTCCAGGCCACTATTTTTTCCCTTTATCCAATCCTCAATGAGCAGCTGCATGCACATTAGTTACCCTGATGCTTGCAGAGCAGACAGGTAGTCTTTTCTGTTTCTACCATAAATGCCACTCAATGAACCAGCCACTAGGTCATGCTCAAGTGCAATGGAATCTTGTTTTTCCCTCCTATATATCTACTATCACCTCCACCGTGACTCCAGCTTCTGTCATGCCAATGAAGTTGTTTCACAAATCACAGAATCACAGAATCACAGAATAGTAGGGGTTGGAAGGGACCTCTGTGGGTCATCTAGTCCAACCCTCCTGCCGAAGCAGGGTCACCTACAGCAAGCTGCACAGGACCTTGTCCAGCCGGGTCTTGAATATCTCCAGAGAAGGAGACTCCACAACGTCCCTGGGC